>ERZ780076.926-NODE-926-length-10921-cov-2.493742_pt1 | contig 10921 bp, 7 predicted proteins | sample MGYA00511022_ERZ780076 | MGnify/ENA primary metagenome ERZ780076 (study PRJEB29588, sample SAMEA2148733) | human gut metagenome | biome: human gut; feature: human-associated habitat; material: faeces | place: Denmark | collected 2008/2010 ... | reverse complement strand
CTATATACTTCATTTATAAATCTAACTCTTCCTGTAAGTATCTTATTGATCCAGGCTGAAAAATCAGAGTTTCTTTGTGCTAACGGCGGTATTATCAATGTAATGCTCATCAGAACTACTGGTATAAAGGTGATTAATCTTAAATACATTTTCTCCCATGAAAAATGTTTCATCACCCAATACCCTATTATCATAAAGCATAAAACAAACCACACCACCAATCCCGTTCTACAGATCATAAATTTATATGCAACTATTAAGATCATAGTTTCAATCACATAAATATACCACTTGAGTCGTTCTTGATATACAATAACAGTTAATAGTAATATTACAAAAATATTAGCAAACGCCATATTTGCACTGTAGTAGCCATAACAGTATATTTCTAACAAATCTCCATTTTTAGGTAATATTACTAATTCATTTTCAATCACTCCGATCGCTACCAGCGTAAGTGTCCCCACCGTCAGCACCGCCTTTTCCCACAGTGCATATTTCATCATCTTATCCAGGTTCACATTCTTTGCTCCAAAGATTGCCATAACCGTAAGGATCAGTGTTTTTTCGCCGTTTCGGAGAAAGTTCACACCGAAAAGCAGCGTCAATACGGCCATAATTGCAATCTCCTGCCATGTAAAATCCGTTACCGCCATTTTTAATAGCAGAAACAGCATTGCCGCAGCAAATACATATAAATAGATTCTGTCATCCGAATTAATCCCCATAGAATTCATTCCTGTCATAGGGAGCAGGAACAGCATATAGAATACTTCCTGATAGTTTGCCAACTTTTTTCGTAATTCCAACATATTATTTTTCCTCATCAATATCCATAAATTCTCTGCAGTAGCGCCACCGTCTCCCGCATATCCGTTGCTTCTTCATATTCCGAATCGTCCGTAGTTTCGGCGATCCGCTTCATTTCCCGGAATAGTCTCTTCTGTTCGTTCCGAAGATCTCTGGACCGGGCATAGCGCAGGCTGGATACGAGAAGTCCGAAATATCCCTCTCTGAACTCTATGTCCTCCGGGTACAGCTCCATCCATTCTTTGGCGTGGCGGATCACGGTGTCCGGTGTCTTGCGGTAGTCCGCTGTCTGCATGTAATACGCCTGGCTCACGCTGATATACGCCATCCGAATTAATTTGGACTGCGGAAACGTCTTTAGATGCTGCTGTATCGTTTCATAGGTTTGTGCTTCCACTTTTTCACGTTTCACCGCAATATTGGCCATGCACAGGCTTTCAGCTTCTGCCGCTTCACAGATATTTTGCTTCTGACATATGGTATGTGTCAGATCCTCCAGGCGCTGCAATCCTGAAATATCCCCTTTTCTCGTCAGGTATTGAATGTCCTCTCTGGCTGTTTCCATGGACAATCGGCTCATTTTCTCCGGGTATTCCCACTGGGCGAGAAGTTCGCCGATTTTATCCCATTCGGGCTGCAGATCTGCTTTCCTGTCTTCGTACAGCTTCAGGTGCTGTAATCTGGCATAATTGTTGCAGCAGAATTCGCCGATTTCCGGGACTTCCTGCAGTTCTTTTGCTAATTCCGTGCATTTGTCCAGGAACAGGCTGTATTTCTCCACTTGTTCCGCATTGTGCAGTCCTACCCCATAGACCTCCAGTATATCTATGGCTTCTTTTCGGAAGCTTATTTTCTCTGTGGTTTCCTGCAGATAGGTCACGAAGCGAGAGCTGCTTTCGAATAACCGCTCCATATCTCCTCGTTCCGTCAGCGCGATGGCGATTCTTCTCCATACTTCCAGCGCATACTTGTAGAAAATCGGTTTGCTCTGCAACAAAGCATCCTCTACGGCCCGCAGGTCCTTCACTGCCCGCATGTCCGGCAGCAATCCCATATAGTATTCAAAGTAATTCAGCACCTCCGCCGGCGGCGTGATTGCCAGTTTCTGTAGCTTCCGGTTATCCGGCCAGTCTTCCAGCGCCAGCGCGATAATGGGCCAGTCCCATCTTAGAATTTGCTCTTGCCATTCTGGCGAAGCGTTCGATATCTCTTTCATTAATTGCATACGATACGATATATTCTTTGATGATATCCGGGAAGATTGGTTCCACGATCCACGCATACGGCGGTAATGCTGCAATTCTTTTGCATTCAGCCTCATGGAGCTCCTGTACTCTTCTCTTTTGTTCTGGCGTTGCAGCGCCGGCATTGACCAGCATCCACAGATACATTTCCTCCGGGTTGGCATCCAGTTTTGCATAGGCTGCCATATATGCGAACCGCTCATCCGCGTCTAAGCTTCGGATAACCTCCGCTGCCTCTTCATTGCCGTTTTCCTCCAGTTTATCCGGGTCATTCAGCATTTCCGCGATGGAATCTCCCTCTTCGGTCTCCACCAGTTCGTCCATCCGGGTATACAGATCCAGGAACAAATTTTCCGCCCCGGGACGTGCACTTTTCTCATCAAAATATTGGGTCAGTTTCCGACAATCTTCGCTCAGATAGTCATCTCCATATCTATCGGTAAGGTTAAATTCACCGATAGCACAGGCCACTGCCAGGACACGCAGGTAGGAATCCACCAGTTCTTCCTGCCCCAGCAGAACTCCCCAGCGCTTCTTTTCCTTGTTCAGATATTCTGACAAAAGTTCTTCCGTGGAATTCAGCCGGATATGCCCCTCCTTGCTGATCCATACTTCGATATACACACTTAGATACAGCGGGCGGTCACAATCTGCCGCCATGGATCCGTGATATGATTTCTGTATTTCTTCCGCCGTATTTTGTCTGTAATCACTGCAGTGCTCAATAAATTCTGTCCTTTCCAGCAGGGGAAGATAACTTTCCAGGTAGTTTCCCGTATAAGTCAGTTCCTCCTGCTCTCCCAGTGCTGTCAGGCACAGTGCCTGTTCTCCGTAGCTTCCGGCTTCAAACTCCAGTCTTACATCGGGGACCATCTCCCGTTTCAGGCGGATCAGCCAGTCATCCTCTGTGGTTCGTTTTCTGCGCTCCAGCAGGAGAATCCTGAGTTTATAGGGTGTATTTTCAAAAGCCGTAAGATAAGCCGCAATGGTATCTGCACACGCTTGCTCCTGCCCCAGTACATAATCGAAGATCACAACAGTATCTGTAAAAGGCCGGAACTGCCATACTGCGTCCGCTTTCTTTTTTGCAAAATAGCCGAACCAGTGGGAGGGCATTTCCCGCAGCCATTCCAGCGCCAGGCGGCTTTTGCCAATACCGCCCTCTCCCAGAATCGTCCACCAGGAGAACTTCTTGTCCTCTTCCAGAAAATGATCCAGGGCTGCCTGTTCGGTCTCTCTGCCGATAAATTTCAGGAATCCGTTGGTAAAATGCATTCTGCCGAAAGCCGACGTTGCCTTTTTACGCTCCTGATAAGGATTCACAGAAATCAGCTCTTTTAATCCATTTCTTCGCTGCAGGCGAAGCAGTGCCAGTTCCTTCAGGAATTCCGGCAGATCCGTATATTCGTCCCCATAGGGAATGATTACTGCATTGCCCGGCAGTTGTGGTACTGTATCTCCCTTTTTCATCAGGTAAAAATAGGGAATATCCGAAGTGCCAAGTTTTTCCACCGCAAAAGACAGAAATCCTGCCAGATTTGGATCTTCTATAGTTCCTCCACAGCCTACAATGACAATAGGATACGTGCTGATGAGATTCTGTATAAACTGCGCCCCATTGTTATCCAAAATACTTTGATACTGCGGTCCGTCTGCAATGATATCATCGGTCCCGTTTTCCTTATCATATCTCCCATGCAGATGGATCACCCGGTTCGGACTTTTTCCCCGGATCACAGAGAGGATATCCGCCGGTGTTGTATAAGAGATCCCGGTATTTCCTATCGATTCCTCTATCAGCATATCATAATTTGTCGTTGTGATCAAATCTCCCGCACGCCAGATCTTCTGTAATGCCTCCATGAGAATCTGATTGACAGGATGTACCGATGCGATGGTCTGATCCATAAAATTTTGATAGTTTCCTGCCGCTTTTAATCCCGCCAGCAGATAGGTAGCCGCATCGATCAGTTCCGACGTTGTCCATCTGCCGATTTTTTGCTCCAGTTTGGTCTGTTCCGCAGCCGTCAGATACTCTTCCCCGGCAGAAAGCCACTTTGTCCAACTCAGCTGATGAGCTCCCAGAGACATGGATGCCCCTGCGCCACATAAATATACGATTTTCTCGCTGTCTGTCACTGCAGACATCAGCTGTGAATACACTGCAGCCGATATTACGGACATCTCATGCACCTCCCTGTCTCATTATTTTCTCACTTTATTTTTCACCAGCATCCAGTAATATTTCATTTCCTCACTTCTGCCATACAGTAGAAAAAATACTGCATGAAACAGGATCACGGCCACTGTTCCCGAAGCCAGCAGGTTCGGAATCGGACTCCATCCGGCCATAGGGCGGATGCACAGTTCCGTCATTCCAAGAATTCCCAATAGTACCAGCAGATGTCGCAGTGTCTGTCCCACATATTGGCCATAGTTCATACCGAAGAGTGGTTTGCACACATATTTCGGGTAGCTGTAGAGGTAGACTACCAGGCTGCTCAGGATCGTGCCGAGGAATACTCCTGCTGCCCCCATCAGCTTGGCGAGCACAATGGATACCGTCAGGTTCACAACAGCTTCCACCAGAGGGATCCTGCGGTCTTCATGGAAGATGCCTGCTGCCTCCTTAAAAGTATTCACCGAGGCCCGCATTCCCTCCATATAAAAATTCACCACCAGTACAAACAGCACGGTCTTATCAAACAGGAAGTCCTCTCCCAGCCACAGTGTTACCATCGGCTGCAGCACGGCGTACATTCCCACTGCCACGCAGCCGAAGCACCAGAAATTGATAAAGTCGATCTTCCGGTATACCTCCCGGTTTCCCTCCCGGTTGCTGTCTAACAGGAAGTTGCCCACACTGTTGGTCAGGGTCTCGAAGATCCGGTTCAACAGGGCTGTGATACCGCCGATGATCAGATGATAGTTTGTATAGAGGTTCATAACTCCCAGTCCCAGAACACCGGTAATCACGATACTGTCGCTTCCGGTGACCAGCATTTTTCCCAGTTTATGGCACAGCAGACCTTTTACCTTGGTCACGATATCCGTCTTGACCTCTTCCGGGACCGGTGCCACATCTTTTTCCCGGGTAAAGGGATATTTTTTGCTGATATACAGGGAGATCAGCATATTGGATACCACCTTCCCCATAGTCTTCACGATGAGGAACAGGATAAAATTGTGGAATGCCACCAGCACATAGACCTGCAGGACATTCTGCACCAGATACGTGACAAAATAGATGGTATCCGGGATATAATTCATCATGTCCGCGTAGAGCAGTGATTTCTTATATGCCAGAAAATAAGAGCACAGGCAATCCGCCAGGAACAGGGCATAGATCAGATAAATGCTGTCCGGGATCTCCACATCCCCGACCAGCATCGGCAGGAACAGTCCTACTACAACGCCGATCAGAAGCACTACGCCGGAGATCACTATGTAACATTTCTTGTAAAAATGCAGCAGTGTATTGATCTTCGCCGTATCCCGTTCTGCCACCGGCTGATACATATGGTAGATGATGGCAGTTCCGATTCCCAGATCCGCCAGTGACATCATGGAAATAATGCTGCTGAACAATCCGTTGATGCCGTTATAATCCCCGCCCATGGTAGAGACCAGCGCTTTCTGCACGATAAAAGCCGTGATCAGAATGATGGCGTTGGTACCTACGGATGCTATGACATTGATGATTGATTTCTGGGTTCTCTTCATGAACGATTTCCTTTTTGTTTAAATATCCTGTTTTGTTCTGCCGCCATATTTTCTATGGTGTAGCTCTGGATCCTGTCGATAGCTCCGGCAGACATTTCTTCTCTGCGTTCCGAAGACTCTGTCAGCGCAAGCAGTGCCTTTTTCATCTGTTCCAGATCCTCGTTGACCACAATGTAGCCTTCCTCTCCGTTTCGGATCAGTTCCAGTGCGGCAATGCAGCGGTCTGTGCTGATCACAGGGAGTCCTGCTGCCATGGCTTCGTTGATCACCAGTCCCCAGATATCCTCCCTGGTGAAGAGTACAAAAATATCCATGGCCCGGAAGAATTTCATCAGCCGGTCTTTTGGCATAAAATCCAGGAAATGAACATTCTGCAGATGATTTTCCTCACAGATCGCCAGGTATTCCTGCGGAGGGGTTCCCCCGACGATATAGACTCCTGTATTTTCCGGCAGGTCCTTACAGCAATGTAACAACAGATCCATGCCTTTCCGGGGGATGAACTGTCCCACGGATATAACAGCACATTCCTCCGCAACTCCGAATTCCTCTTTCCACTGCTTTTTCTCTTCCGCGGTCAGTTTCTCTGTCAGGCAGTCGGCCTTTTTCACAGAAGTAAAAGGATATCGGATAATATTTTCCGGTTTTGCTCCATAAGTCATGCAATACCGGTCGAATTCCTTTGAGCTGCTGAGGCATTTTTCTGCCGCTCTGATAATATAACGTTTTAATGTTGCTTTCACACCGGAAGCCTGCCCTGCAAATCCCCCATCTCCTTCATAATAGTACGGAATCTTCCTATGTTGCAAAGTATATGCCGCCAATAGTGCCGTAGGAGATGCCAATACTGTCAATACCACAATATCATACAACCCCTTCTGTAAATGTTTTACGATCTCCGGGCAAAACGCAGTATCTGCACTCATTCGCCGGCCTTTTAATATGATTCCCTCAAAGGTATCAAAACAATATTTTTTCCATTCTTCACTTCGTTCTGTTGAAGCATCCGTTTCAAACAGTGCTGTCAGTTCACAATATTTTCCCAGTTCGTTATAAAAGTCTACTTTATACGGAGACGGGATATTGGTTATATATAATACCTTCATCTTTTTTCCTCATAGACAGCCAGGACTTCCTGTCCAAATCTTTGCTTTGAAAAAAATGTTACTGCTTCTTCCATTTCCCCGCTAATACCTTTTTTTCTGCATTCACGAATAACCTTTTCAATCTCCGCTAAGTCCCCTGTCACTATGGTTCCGGCTCCTTTTTTCACAACTTCCGCGCATGCTGTATCGGCATATACAATCGGCCAGGTGCCGCATGCCATAGCTTCTGCCCCCGTCAGGCCAAACGTTTCCTCTCTGCTTGGATTTACAAATACATCTGCCGCCGTATAAATCTGTGCCAGTTTTTCGGGGGTATCCGTCCTTGGCAGGCCTAAAACATTTGCTGGCAAAGAAGCGAGCTGCCCTTCGCTAAGTCCGACCAATACAATCTTATATTCCTCCCCCAGTCTGTCAGCCAATGCCAAAAATGTAGAAAGCCCCTTTCTCTCTACCCACACGTTGGCAACTCCCAGAACCACAAATTTATTCTCCAGATGATATTTTTTACGGAAATCGCTTGGTGTCGGCCGGTATATATCGAGATCAATTCCATTATAAATCACCCGAACCGGATAATCCTTCAGGAAGCTCTCTTTCACCCTTTCTGCCAGCCAGTAAGAGGGAACCAGCAATGTCATATCTTCTATTCCGGTAAACGTTTCCTTCTTCCTGAGATAATTCTGTCTGGAACGATCTATTCCCATGCTGGCCGGATATTGACGGGTCAACGGACAATGATGACATTTTTCCTTCCATTTATTGCATCCTGCCTGTTGAAAGTGTACACAATGCCCTGTAAAAGGCCAACAGTCATGCAATGTCCATACCACTTTTATCTTTTTCTGTTTCAAATATCGAAACAGCAGTTCTATATTGATGTAATATCCATGCAGATTGTGTAAATGGACAACATCGGGATGATACTCCTCCACTTTTTTCAGGAATTCTATTGTTGCACGACGGGAAGCAAATCCCTGAGCGTCCCAAAGTCTTGTTGCCATCGCATGCATCCTGCAATCTTGCATTGATCCGATTTCTATCGTCTTCCTGCCCCCCGGATCATTATGAAATTTATGTTCTCCATAAGCAATCATACAGTCATGTCCACCGCTCACCGCAGTATCGTACAAATCTGTGACAATACGTCCGGTTCCGGTCACACCGCATACAGAATTAATCTGTAATATCTTCATTGTAAGCCTCGTTTCTCTGATTTCTGACGATTTAATTTACTGATTTATTATCCCAGAATCATTTTTGCCGCTTCAATAGCTACACATTCAATCAGATACCACCTGCTATACCCATTAATACGATAACAGTACAGGTATCTGTCCCGGATCCGCTTCTTCGCCGCTTTCAGATCCTTGTGATTGCTAGCACCGCCCATGTGGAAATTCGCCAGCACCTGATCCACGGTGACAATCTGTCTGCCCAGCTTCCGCATCTGGAGGAAAAATCCATAATCGTCATGAATTCCCAGCTGGCGGAAAGGATATTTCTTATAGCACTCCTCTTTTACGAAAGTCGTGGGGTGGTTCCAATCTCTGGAAGTCTGGAATTTCCGGGTTCTTGCCTTTTTCACAAAGGTACTTCCATCTGCTTTGTGCATCCGGATATTGGCATACATGAGGTCACATCCCGTCTTCCGGAATGTCTCTACCGCTGTCTGGACCGCCTCCGGCTCGTACCAGTCATCACTGTTGATAATGCCGATAATGTCTCCGGTAGCATTGCGGATTCCTTTGTTCATGGCATCATAGATGCCGCCGTCCGGTTCACTGAGAACGTGATAGCGGATACCCTTCGCCTCTAGCCGGGAACGGTAGGATTCAGCGATTTCCACCGTGCGATCCTTACTTGCTCCGTCTATGATCCAGTATTCGATGTTCGTATAGGTCTGTGCCAGTACGGATTCTATGGTATGAGCCAGTGTCTGCTCACTGTTATAGGACACCGTGATGATACTGACCAGGGGTTCTTTCTTCTCTTTTTTACCGGTATTTTGAGCAATGGTCAGGGTACCAAACGCCTTTCTGGCCAGCTTCCCCGGCTTCCCCGGAAGATAAAATGCCATTCTGACGAAAGGATTCAGCCATCCGGCATGAAATATGTGTCGTCCGGAAGCCTGTGCCAGCTCGAAGACCATATCCGGGGTACTGCGGTAATCATCCTCCTGGGGCCAGAAGAGTCCTCCCTCTCCGGATTCCGCCAGTGTTCTCAGATACTCGCATAAATGGTCGATTCGAAGCACACTGCGCTCATTGTGATAAGTCGGGAACAGGGGCAGCTTCTGTGCCATTTTGACCAGTGTCTTATAATTTCCCTTGCAGCCGGGGCCGTAGATCATGGGGAGGCGTAAAATTGCCAGCCTTGTCCCTGTGGACGCTTCCGCCGCAAACAATCCCTGCAGCTTCTGTTCCGCCTGCCATTTGCTGTCTCCATAAAAATTAGAAGGTGCCGGCTTCGTATCCGCCGTGATCCGGACCGGCTTCCAACTATTGCTGCTGTCTCCGTAGACAATGATACTGCTGAAGTAGATATACTGTGCAACCCCGTCTGCAATAGCTTTGCTGGCTGCTTCCACGGCCAGATCACAGTTGACAGCATAGTATTCCTTTTTCTGCTCCTCTGTGAGACTACTGATATCCGCATGAGCTTTTCCGGTGACATTCAGCACACTGTCGTACCCGGACCAGTCCCTGTTTTTCCAGTCGGTTCCCCTCAGACTGACAATATCTGTCTGATATTGTCCGGGATATTTTGTTGTAAGGTAATTATGAAAAGAAGTGCCAATATAGCTATTGGCACCCAGAATCAGTATTTTTTTCATTTTTTATCGGAATTCTCCTTATGCATTTTCATGCTCCCGGTGCCGCCTTCCACGACACCATCCTGCCTGAGTACGCTTACAAAGGTACCGAAAAAGCAGCGAAGGTCCATACCCAGACCATATTTTTTCACATACTCACCGTCCAGCTTTGCCTTGACGGGAATCTCCAGTTCATCTCTGCCGTTGATCTGTGCCCAACCGGTGAGCCCGGGAAGCACATCATTGGCTCCGTATTTATCCCGCTCTGCGATCAGATCATACTGGTTCCAGAGAGCCGGCCGCGGCCCCACGATGCTCATATCTCCCTTGAAGATATTGAAGATCTGCGGGAGATCATCCAGACTGGTGCGACGCAGAAATTTTCCGGTTCTGGTAATATACTGCTCCGGGTTGCTCAGCATATGGGTCGGCATATCCTTCGGCGTGTCCGTCCGCATAGTCCGGAACTTATAGATCTGGAAATGACTCTTATGGATGCCTACCCGTTTCTGGGTAAACAGGATTGGTCCGGGAGAATCCAGTTTAATGGCAATGCACAGGAGCAGAAGGATTGGTGACAATACAAGAATACCAATGCCGCTTAACAGGACGTCAATGGTTCTCTTTATCGGTGTATAAGTACGGATCCGCGTCTGCGTTGCTGTCGTCATGTATCTTCTCCCTTCGTGTTGCTCTTGCCCTGTTTCCCTGCCCGGAAACCATTCGTACTACTCTTATTAGGATGGGGCCATCGGCTACTCCTCTGCCGGGTGGTAGGTGGTTACAATTTTTTCCACCGCTGCCCGGATGTCACTGGTCTCATCCATAGCCTCCCGTTCCAGTTCCACCAGCTGGCTGCGGAACACTTCTTCATCGAATTCAATGGGTTTGCCGATGAAGATCATCTTATTGGCTGTTTCCTTCAGTCCTTCTTCATTCATCAGCAGTTCCTCATACATTTTTTCACCGGGACGTAAGCCCGTAAATACGATCTGAATATCCTCCCCGACACGATAGCCGGACAGTTTGATCAGATTCGTGGCCAGATCCAGAATTTTCACCGGTTCTCCCATATCCAACACAAAGATCTCTCCGCCCCTCGCATAGGCTCCCGCCTGAAGTACCAGAGATACTGCTTCCGGAATCGTCATAAAATACCGGATAATATCCGGGTGGGTCACAGTCACGGGACCACCCTCAACGATCTGTTTCTTGAACAGCGGGAT
>ERZ780076.917-NODE-917-length-10984-cov-3.939976_pt1 | contig 10984 bp, 9 predicted proteins | sample MGYA00511022_ERZ780076 | MGnify/ENA primary metagenome ERZ780076 (study PRJEB29588, sample SAMEA2148733) | human gut metagenome | biome: human gut; feature: human-associated habitat; material: faeces | place: Denmark | collected 2008/2010 ... | reverse complement strand
CCGGTATAGGCTGTTACGCTCACTTTAGTCAGAATGTAGGCAATCAGTGTTATGATGGAGAGCCATGAACCCGTGCGTTGTGTGTAACGGTATTTCAGAAAATCGGGCATAGTGATGATTTTTCCCATCTTATTATTCAGCAACTGATAGAACGGAACAAACAACCATCCTAAAAGAAGAATCATCCAGCCTTGCATTTCCCAGTGAGCCATGCCTACTCCCGATTTTGCTCCGGTTCCGGCAAGACCTACCAGGTGTTCCGAGCCAATGTTGGCAGCAAAGATTGCTGCACCGATAATGTACCAGGGTTCTCCTTTACCAAATAGATAATCAGCACTGCTTGCTCCTTGTTGCATACGTTTGTCTTTCTGGACAGCACGCCATACAGCCCATATTACAGCTGCCATGCCGACTATGAGGATTACCCAGTCGAGCCATATAAATTCATGTGAATTCCAATTCATTGTACGATGTGTATTTAAAAGGTTATTTTTCTATAGTGAATTTAAAGATACATTCGCTGTTGTATGTTTGTCCGGGTTCCAGTACGACAGAAGGCCATTGGGCTTTGTTGGGGCTATCCGGATAATGTTGTGTCTCGAGGCATACGGAAGCGCGTTGGTTGTAAGTAATGCCTTTTTTACCTTTTACGGTGCCGTCCAGGAAATTCCCGGTATATACTTGTATGCCTGGCTCATTGGTATAAACTTCCAGGGTGATGCCGCTTATAGGCGATGTCAGTTTGGCTGCCACTTGGGATAGGTCACCTTTAGTATTCAGTACCCAATTGTGGTCATATCCGTTTCCGTTCTTTATTTGTTCAAAGTCCGTCCGGTTGATGTCTTGTGCCACACTCTTGGGAGTGGTAAAGTCCATTGGTGTTTCTTTGACGGAGATGATGTCACCCGTTGTCATGAAAGTACTGTCTACCGGAGTATAGTTGTCTGCATTGATGTATAAGATGTGGTCTGTTGCTGCCTTTGAAGGATCACCTGATAAATTGAAATAAGAATGGTTAGTCATATTGATAACCGTCTTTTGGTCTGTTGTTGCACTGTATTTTATATCAATGGCATTGTCATCCGTTAACTTGAAAAGTACTTTTGCCGTAACATTACCCGGGAAATTCTCGTCTCCATCCGGTGAAATGCGGGTGAGCTCCAGAGTTGTGCTGTCAATGGGATTGGCACTGTATACTTGGTATTGCCATCCTTTGGGGCCACCGTGCAGGCAATGTCCGAAATTGTTCTGTGGTAACTGTATGGTATCTCCGTCAAGAACGATTTTCCCTTGGTTAATCCGGTTGGCGTAGCGTCCGATAGAAGCACCAAAGTCACTTGGAATGTTGATGTAATCGGCAATGCTGTCAAAGCCCAATACTACATCCTGCATAACTCCATTTTTGTCGGGTACCATAATGGATACAATACGTCCCCCAAAGTTTGTGATGCATACTTCCATGCCCGCTTTATTCTTCAGCGTATAAAGCTGTGTCTGGGCGTCATTGACTGTTGTTTGGAATTTTACTGGATCAAGACCGGACAGCGTAAGCGTTGTTTCTGTCTTTTGATTGCACGCAGTTAGCATCATTGCGGCAATTCCTGCAAGTAGAACATGTCTTTTCATGGTTTTGTATTTAATGTAAATGAGATGATTATCTTTCTTTGGGTGTAAAAGTAACACTTTTCTTTAGTGTAGGCTGTACACTTTTATATGTTATGCAACATAAGTGTCAAGAAACATATCTGTGCCAACTGGCTGTACAGATAGATGTGTTCGGAATAAACTTCTCGGATGATTTTGTTTTTAGAGTGGAAAACGGTGGAATAGGGGAGAAGAAAAAGGCGCTTCCCATTACTGGGAAACGCCTTTTATTTGAATGCTGATGTCTATTATTCTAATCTGCGGGCACCGTCGCTGATGACTACATCATATACTTTTGGGCTTCTGCCGAACTTCTTCTTGAATTCATCTTTTGCTTTTTCGATGAATGTACTGTACAATTCATCCTTTACCAGATTGATTGTACATCCACCGAATCCACCGCCCATGACACGTGAACCGGTAACTCCACAATCGAATGCAAGGTCATTCAGAAAATCGAGTTCTTCGCAGCTTACTTCATACAACTTACTCATGCCATGATGTGTTTCATACATCTTTTGGCCTACAGTTTCATAATCGCCTTTTTCCAGGGCGTCGCAAACGTCGAGTACGCGTTGAATCTCTTCGATGACATATTCTGCACGCATATAGTCTTCTGCGCTGATGTCGGCTTTGGCTTCTTCCAGCATGCCCATGGTAACGTCACGCAGGAATTCTACGTGTGGATGCTTCTTCTGAACAGCGGCAACAGCAGCTTCGCAGCTTTGACGACGTTTGTTGTATGCTGAAGATGCAAGTTCGTGTTTCACTACAGAATCTACAAGAACCAGACGATAGCCTTGCGGGTCGAATGGGAAATACTGATATTCCAGTGAACGGCAATCCAGGCGGATGAGGCTTCCTTTCTTTCCGAATACAGAAGCAAATTGGTCCATGATACCACAGTTTACGCCACAATAGTTGTGTTCTGTAGATTGTCCCACTTTTGCCAATTCAAATTTGTCTATCTTGTTGTCACCGAACAAGTCGTTCAAAGCATAGGCATAGGTACTTTCCAAAGCTGCTGACGAGGACATTCCTGCACCCAGAGGCACATCGCCTGCAAAAGCGGTATTGAAACCTTTTACATCTACACCGCGTTTCATCATTTCCCGGCACACGCCAAAGATATATCTTGCCCAGCTTGCGCGGGGTGCATCTTCTTCATTCAAGCCAAATTCCACATAATCTTTCAAGTCGATGGAATAAGCTTTTACTGTGTTTGTGCCGTTGGGCTTTATTTCTGCAATCATTCCCTTATCGATTGCTCCGGGGAATACAAAACCACCGTTATAGTCTGTATGCTCACCGATAAGGTTGATGCGACCCGGAGAAGCATAAACAGCTCCCGTTGTTCCGTCAAAGTGCTTGATGAAACGGCTTCTTACGTATTCTATATCCATGATATTTATATTTTATAAGGTGAATAAATAAATTACCTATATTTTCTTGTTAATCGACCTTGATGTCCTTATTGACATTTTTGCAGCCTACCAAACCGTAGAACAACAGATAGCCAAGGGCTGCGATGATAACCCAGTAACTCGGCATGAAACCTGCAATGTCGGCCACCAAACCTTGGATAACGGGCAAGATGCCGCCGCCGCATACCAATACCATGAACAGACCGGAAGCCGCTGCCAGATATTTACCCAATCCTTCTACGGCCAGATTAAAGATACCACCCCACATGATGGAAGTACACAGACCTACCAGTACCAGATACATTGCGTTGATAGGTACTTCTGCAAATCCGAAAGAGAGACCTCCCGTAGCACTTTGTTGGAGTACCGGCAGATTGACAAGCGAACCGGTAGATGAGAAGATGGCAAGGAACACCAAAAGTAAGCCTAATGCGGAAGTAAAGGTAAGCATTGCCTTACTGGAGATTTTTGCACCCAATGAAGCGCCGGCCAGACGTCCAATCAGCATGAGGAACCAATATGTACCTACAACAAAACCGGAAATGGTGGAAGAAATGCCTGCTCCTCCCTTTTCAATCGGATCGGTCAAAAACAAGTTCAGAGTACCCGGTACACCAACTTCGACACCTACATATACAAAGATTGCTATAGCTCCCAAAATGAAGTGGCGGAATTTTAAAGCGCCTGACATCAACTTACCGATAGGTTCTGTTGAAGTTGCAGCATTGGGTTCCGGTATGGGCACAATCAAAAGAACGAAGAACGCGATGGCAAATACAGCCATTGCTGTGTACATTACAGGGAATATCTGAGAGATAGTAGCTTTTTCAATGGAACCGGCAATCAGGATACCTACGAACATCGGAGTAATGGTGGCCATTACGGAGTTGAAAGAACCACCCACTTGGATAAGCTGGTTTCCTTTGTTACCTTCGCCGCCGAGCTTGTTCAGCATCGGGTTGACTACCGTATTAAGCAAACACATGGAGAAACCGGCGATGAAAGCGCCAATCAAATATACGGCAAAAGCCATATCAGGGCTTGAATGACCTGATAAATATTGGATACCTACACCGATAAAGCCTACAGCTACTGCTATCAATGCCGTTTTTTTATACCCTACCCGTTGTAGTAAGATGCCGCTTGGTATTCCCATCACTGCATATGCAATAAAGTTACCAAAGTTACCCAACATCCCTAAAGCGTTGGATACTGAAAACTGATTTTTCAGTACGATTCCCATAGGGGCAGCAAGGTTGGTAACAAATGAAATCATACCAAAAAGGAAGATCATCGTGATAATTGCGATGAGTTTACCATTCTGTTTTTGTTGTGTCATGGTTTTGTAAAATTAATAAGTTTATAAATTGGATTAGTTATTTCATTCTTGTACACCAAACTTGTAGATTGTCACTTGCTGGTACTCATCACCCGGTAGCAATACTGCCGACGGAAAATGGGACTTGTTGGGCGTATCGGGAAAACACTGGGCCTCAAAGCAGACTGCACTTCTTGCAGGGAAAGTGGCTCCATGGGCACCTTCAAAGCCCCCGAGCCAGTTTCCTGTGTAGAGCTGGACGCCATTTTCAGTGGTATATACTTCCATCGTTCGCCCGCTGTTGGGCTCTATGCAGGTGGCTGCAAGGCTCAGCTCTCCACTTTCAGTCTTGTTCAGTACATAGCAATGGTCATATCCTGCGCCATTCACAATTTGTGTATGTTTCTCATCAATTCGTTCACCAAGAGTATGGGGAGTACGGAAATCCATAGGAGTACCTTCTACCTTCAATATCTCTCCGGTAGGAATGGATACTTCATCGATGGGTACATAAAAATCTGCGTTGATGGTAACGATATTGTTTAAGACTGTAGGGGAGGGATTGGCTATACCGGCAAGATTGAAGAAACCGTGATTGGTCAGATTGACGATGGTGGCTTTATCGGTAGTAGCCCGGTATTCGATGACCAGAGCATTGGTCTCATCCTCCAGGCGATAAGTCATTTCTACTTCGAGATTTCCGGGGAAGCCCTCTTCGCCGTCAGCGGATGTGTAGTTGAAGATGACTGTTGATGGCTCTGGCTGGACAGCATCCCATACACGGGTATGAAAACCAGTCGGACCACCATGCAGTGAGTTGGGACCATTGTTGATTGCCAATTGGTGCTCTTCGCCGTATAAAGTAAACTTTCCTTTAGCTATCCGGTTACCGTAGCGTCCGATGGTAGTGTTTAGAAAAGGTTCCGGGCTGTTGATTACATGTTCAATACTGTCGTGTCCTAATACAACATTGGCATATTTGCCATTTTTGTCGGGTACCATGATGGAAAGTATTGCACAGCCGTAATTAGTAACTGCAACTTCCATTCCCTGGGCATTCTTCAGGATAAACAAATCTGTCTTTTTGTTATTTATATCCTTTTGAAAGTCTTTTTGGTTCAAACCGGACAAATTACTTTCTGTTGGAGTAGTGTTTATCATATCCATGGTATTAATTAAATTTCTTGCAAATAAAAAGAAATTCTTTTGTTCCCCCAAGTAATTGGAAGGAAATGTGGAGAACATTTTAGGAAAGTTTAGCGTTTAACAAATGGAATACAAATTGATATTTTTTGTATGTTTGCACACAGAAGTTACGAAAAGAGTGTAATTTATTGGAAATGAGCGTAAGTTAGTTGCTCTTGATAGTAATAGGTTACGAATTAGTTAGTTATCTACTGCATTATTCCTCTGCGCGTTGCGTAACCTTCAAAGAACTCTTCGTATGCAAAAGTAGCTATTTAATTCGAGATTTTGATATAAACTCCCGTTTTTTATCCCCTCATTCATAAGAATTTTCCGTAAAAGCGGTATTGTCCGTCGGCACACCATTGCCCAAAACGAGTTTGGAACAAACGTGTGCCGACTACCGCATAGCTGGAGAAAAGGGCATTGCCTCACGCCTAAACGATGTTTAGACAGATGAAGCAATGCCCCTTTCTTTTGCGCCTATGCCAAGAGGTGCTTTTACGGGTTTTCAAATGATTTTTCTTTTTTCGCTGTCTCTTTTGCCGGAAGCGGAAAGTGAATGCAGAGTGTGTCAGCCTGCCCCATGAATGAAACAGGCGCCCACACACAGCCGGACAAACCGGGAAGAATGATTGTTGCCACCCGGCTGAACAAGTTCCGTCGGATCGGAAACAATCATACTTCCTTTGTTGTGGTTTGCCCTTTTCACGCTTCCGGTGATGTCTTTTTCCTTTTGGTGATTCTTTTTTTTACGGATTTTCCCCTGAAGTTTTTTTCTACACAATCTGCCTCTGTTTTCGTTTACCTCCATTTTGCGCCTTTCAGTAAGCCGCATCAGTCAGTCATTTTCGTTCTGGGCGCAAAGGTAATTCCGGGATTGGACGGGAAAGCAAGGTCAAGCCTCCTGTTTTCGGTAAAAATCTCCAGCCCTGCGGGTAGTATTTTGACCGAAAAACCTTGCATTCCCTAATCCCTACCTTTTCAAGCACCCGAAACGAAAACGACCGATGCGACAGAAAGACGCATAAAAAAAATGTCGGATAAACGAGAGGCAGATAAGATAGTTTGAAACTCAACTCCCTCAGCTCTTGAATCCGCATTAAAAACAAAAAATCAAAAACAGCAAAGATATGACAGCAACGGCAGACTTCAGACAAGTGGCGCAATACATAGGGCTTGCGATATGCGCCCTAATCATGCGCACCGCCCTTTGGGTGTTCGGCATCCTTTGGGGTATCGTCAGAGAGATAGTAAACGGAATGTTCCGAGTGGCGATAGGCATAATCGTGGCAATCTTTTCCACTATCGCCTTCTTCGGCTTCATCCTTTGGTTATTCACCCTTTAATCTTACCGATAGCGATATGAAAACGACAGACCATTTCAAGAGAACGATACAGATGTATTTGGAGCAACGTGCAGCGGAAGATGTGCTCTTTGCCAAGAACTACCGCAACCCTGCCAAAAACATAGACGATTGCGTGACCTACATTCTGAACTATGTGCAGAAAAGCGGTTGCAACGGCTTCACGGACGGGGAGATATTCGGGCAAGCCGTACACTATTATCCCCACTCCAAGATTATCCCAAGCCAATAACAACAAGCGTTGAGTATTAAGCATATACCGTCATTACTTGCTGCAATGGCTTGGGATAATATTACTTCCGTGTAAACTGCTTTAACCAGTTTTTTATGTGAGGCTTAGTTTCCCACTCTCCCTTCTCGGGGCGTTCAGGGGTGATGTTTGCATAAGCCTTCTCAAGTGCATCCCTCTTTTGCTTAGAGTCTGCACGAGCATATATTTCAGTAGTTTTGATGGACGCATGACCTAATATGTCCCGTATGTAGACAAGATTTACACCGGCCTGCAACAGGTGCATAGCTTTCGAGTGCCTGAAAGAGTGTGGGGATATTTTATCTGGGAGAAGTCCGGGGTGCTTAACCCTTACATCGTTTGCATACAATGTAATGATATGCGCTATTCCAGAGTTTGAGAGTTTCGCTCCACGGTTATTGTAGAAGAGATGCCTTTTCTCTCTTCCCGGTAAATCGAGTTTATGTTCGGCCAGATACAGTTTCATTATGGATACCAGCCGCTTTTGTAATGGCACAACCCTCTTCTTACGGCCTTTTCCGAACAAAGTTACATGTGCGGGCAGTTCCAGCGACAAGTCGTTTGGAGTAAGGTTGATGAGTTCCTGCACCCTGGCACCACTTTCGTAAAGTAATGATAATATGGCAAGATGCCGTCTTCCCTGCATTGAGTCAGTCGGTATCTCTGCAAGGAGAGTTTTCATCGCTTCGATGCTCAATGAGGATATGGTGCCTGAGACTTTATGCTTGGCTTTTATTGTCATTATTTGTTGCCAGCAACCGATTCTTTTAATATCCTCGTATTGTAGATATTTGCAAAACGCATGTATCGCAGCAAGGCGTGCATTGCGTGTATTGTCGGGGCATTTCCTTTCAGTCTGTAGCCAGTCTAAGAACCCTGTCGTGCAATCACGTGTAAGGTGTTTCAGCTCGATTCGTTCTGCTGGTATTTTCTTCACCTCCAACATATAGTCCAGCATCAGGTCAAACGTGTAGGCATAACTCCTAAGAGTGTGGTGGCTAACGCCCCGCTCTGTCATCAGATAGTCCGACAAGAAAATTGTGAGGTGCCGGGCAAAGTCAGTTTCCTTTTCCATAATACATATTGTTTTTGTCAACATCCGGGAAGATGCCTCCAGTTGTAGAAGATATTATATCAATCACTTCGGGATAGAACTCACGCGTAAGCCTCAGATACCACTCCGTTTCCCTGACACTCGCATGGCCGAGGAGAACTGACAGGACTGGTAATCCGGCATACAGATCCACGCCTTCGGTTGCCATCTTTTGTAAGGTATGGACTGCGAACGTATGACGGAGGTCGTGAACCCGGGGGCCTTGGTTTTTGCCTTTGTGGGCTATCCCGCATTGCCGAAGTATCTTTTTGAAGAAAGTGTATGGTGTGGTTGCCGTGAACGGCTTGCCTATTCCTGACACAAACAGGTGGCGTTCCGGCTTGCAGATTCCTTCCACCGGCATCATGTCACGATATTTCAAGTATTGTGACAACACCACTTTCAATTCCGGATTCATGGGGATTATCCTCTCCTTGCCGTTCTTAGTCTTTGTCAAGAAAATTAAATCTGACTGAAAGTTGACGTCTCCATACTTAATGTGGATAGCCTCTGAGATTCTCCTTCCAGTCGAATACAATAGCCGGAATAGGCATGGCATGCAGATAAGGCAACTTTTGGGACGGAAGCCTTTCTGTTCCGATTTGTCAATGGCTTCCATGATTCGGGACATTTCTTCATGTGTGAACACATAGGGAGTGTACATGCTTGATGGACGTTTTGGAATCCTTGGCACAAAGCACTCTATGCCGAGTCGGCACATGTATTTGAGGAACTGGATGAGTTGGGTATGTTTGGTATAGGATGTCCTGTCGCAGATATTCCTTAGAGAGTTTTCCCACGCCGACACCATTTCTCTTGTAACATACAGCTCATTGAACCCGTTTTCCAGCATGGCTTCATCCCATTGCTGCAATGTGTGGCGGTAAACATCCGAATTGACGACAAGATTGCCTTTCATTTTCAAGAACTCCAGTATGTACGGGGCAAAAGCGCTACGGAATACATATCCTTTACTCATAGAATATACCTCCTTTCTGCGTATAAAATCTTTCTGGAACCAACGAGGGCGAAAGCAATATGGATCTCAATTTCGCCAAGTCCACCCTCAAATAATTGGAGGTCGTTGTCGTGGACATATGCCCCAACGTACTGCTGATTATGGGCAATGGAGTTTCTTTGGACAGGAGCTGAGATGCAAGGGAATGTCTGAAGGCATGGATACCGTGCCGACGATGCTGTATATTTACACCAGACTGTTGGATAGCCTTCTGCAATCCAAGCCATACGGTATCACGCGACACTCCTTTGTATGGCGGACGCGTTGAGATAAATACATGTTCATCATCCGAGGACGGTCTTTCTGCCTGAAGATAATCTATGATTGCATTCCCAACATCTGTCAGCAACGGAAGCACAACCTCGTGCTTTGTCTTGTATTGAACGATGGAGATGGTGCATTTGTCCCAGTCTAGATTTGCAAAGCGAAGCCGGATTATATCCGACACTCTCAGACCAAGCCTTGATGCCAGCAGAAACATCGCATACAGACGTCTGCCTCCGAAATTGCTCCTGTCAATGGAGTTTTCTATGAGGGCAATTTCGTCCTGATTGTAAACTGAGGGTACCTTCTCCCGTTGTGGAGTCTTTACAGAATCAAGTAATGCCCCAAGGCTATACTTGACATACCCTTCCGTCAAAAGATATTTGCAGAACATCTTCATTACATACAGTCGCTGTCCCCTGCTGTTTGTACTTGTGGAGATGAAATTGACGATGTGTGACTCTGTGATCTCAGCCACTTGCTTGACTCCTTTAATTTGAACCACTGCGATAAACTGGGATATTACGCGTTGGTAAACCTCTATCGTTTTCGGGGAAGCACGTTCCGAACGCTTTAGTTCAATAAGCCGTTTTGCCACTGCTCCTATTTCTCCAGGAAGTTCATGCCTTTGGCTTGGAGGACGATTTACCATTATATGCCCATACCTTAACACCGAGTTCAACATGCCGATGCAACGATAGTGCTTTTCCCATTGGGTGTTTCTAGTAAGACTTTCAAGAAAAGAGTCTCCAATGTCGGGATTATAGATCTCTTCTCCTCGCTCTGACATGTAGGTGAATATACCCCGTTCAAGATTCGACATGTGCGTGGCAATTGTGCTCTCACTATAGCCATCGCCTATCATCTTCTCGTGACAGGTAGCGATTAGTGATTTGATGTTTGTTTGTTCCATATTGAAAAATTTGTTGGTACTCTTCCAATATGGCATAATATTCTTATCCTTCAAACATTATCACCAGTAAATCTGAGATACAGCTAAATACATAGTATGCGAAAGCATTTCTCTTGATAATATTTTACTTTGGATAATAGTGCTTATCGCGAGTCGTGATAAGCACTATTGCGACGAAGCGATAGAGCTTTATTTTCGGATTGTGAACACGATTCTCTTCTCCACGCATGAAGACGATCTTCGGGCGGGCATGGAACACCTGAAGAACCAAACGCTGCTCGACGAGTATTTCGTCTACGGTTACGGGGCGCACCACCTCTGGGTCTGCCAGCGGCGGGCGAGCGATAAAAGCAAAATCTTCGAACACCGGATTCTGATTGCCCGGTTCTGATTGCCAGAAAAGCGGACTGAAATGGGTCCCGTTTCAGCCCGCTTTTCTTTGTCCGAGCGGCAAACGCTGGCACGATCCACTTTTTTATCCCGAATCGCTACACGCTTCAGGCATAAC
>ERZ780076.913-NODE-913-length-11009-cov-4.177835_pt1 | contig 11009 bp, 10 predicted proteins | sample MGYA00511022_ERZ780076 | MGnify/ENA primary metagenome ERZ780076 (study PRJEB29588, sample SAMEA2148733) | human gut metagenome | biome: human gut; feature: human-associated habitat; material: faeces | place: Denmark | collected 2008/2010 ... | reverse complement strand
GGTTTTCAAGACCGCCGCAATCGACCACTCTGCCACCTCTCCAAAACTCTTCTTGAGAGTTGCCTTGTTCTTCAAAGGCGGTGCAAAGGTACGCAAAGAATTTTGTTTTCCAAATTTTTGGAAGAAAAAATCTATCCGTATTCTTTATTTTTTCTTTCCCGGACCTTTCTGGCAGTGCTTAAAGCCCTTTAGCAGTTCCCGGTGGAAACGCATTTCCGCTTTTTGCAGCAGATAGATTTTCTTGGCCGGAAGGAATTGTTTGTATTTCCGCACATATTCCAGTTCCAGTTCGTCGGTCGCAATGCGTGCCTGAATCACATCCTCCACAATTTTGCCATATTCCGTTTCCGTGGTATTGGGATTCTTGCCTTGACGCAGTTTCTGCCACGCCTCTTTGTTGTATGCCTGCTTCTTGTCTTGCAGCTCAAAATAGAGAGGGAAGAATTTTTGTGCTTCGTCGTTGCTCAGTCCCGCCTGCTGAATGAAAAACTCTTTCTGGCGGTTGCGGAATTCTTCTTTGCTGAATTTGGTATTCTGTGCTTGAATGCCGCTCACACACAAGATGAGCAGGAGAGTCAGGGCATAAAAAGTTCTTTTTATCATGGTTGGTTTATTTATAAATTTCCGTATCTGCATCAGTGAGATACTCGTATAGAGTATAGTCGTCCATCATGGCCTGGTCGACAATGGGGTCGATGTATTCATCGGGTACTTCTGAAAATTCCATGTCACCCATAGTGCCAGCGGCAGGCGATTGTGCTTCTTTTTCACCCACGAACATCCGCACGCTGAGCATCAGACCGCAGAACATGGCAGCCATGTACACCCAAGGTTTGACGCGTGCCCACAGCGTGAGCTGAGGTGCAGGCTGTATTTCTCGTTCCGGAAGCTTGTCCATCAGCTGTTCCGTGAAGTTAGCAAAGTAACCTTCAGGCACTGTGAACGGGTTCTCGGTTCCACATCTCTTTAATAAGTCAGTTTCTTCCTTTTTCATATTGTTGCCTCCTTTGGAAGTTAGATTCGAATTTGTAAAAAAGGTTTAATCATGCTGGTGAAAAAAATCTTCTATTTTTTTGACGGCATGATGGTAAGATGCCTTCAGTGCGCCTACGCTGGTGCCTAAGATTTCCGACATGTCCTCGTATTTCATTTCCTGGAAATATTTCAGGTTGAAGATGATGCGTTGTTTTTCGGGCAGCAGCAGGATGGCCTTCTGAAAAAGCCGTTGCGTTTCGTCTCCGTTAAAGTAAGGGTCGCTTTCCAGCTTGTTTATCAGAGCTGCATCGGCATCGTCGATGGACAGCTGGTTTTCGGCGCGCTGCTTGTTCAGGAAGTTCAGGCATTCGTTGAAGGCGATGCGGTAGAGCCACGTGGAAAGCTTGGCATCTCCCCGGAAATAGTCCAGGTTGGTCCAGGCCTTGATGAACGTGTTCTGCAACAAGTCGTTGGCATCGTCGTGCGAAACCACCATGCGTCGTATCTGCCAGTACAGCTGTTCGCTGTAGGCCTTCACAATCCGTTCGAACGCTTTCCGCTGGGTCGACGGATCCTGAAGCATCAGTATGGTTTCTTTTTCGTTATAATTGTTCATGGCGTGTGCGGGTTCGTCATTGTTGGGTAAGACGACAATCCGTTGGTTCGGTTTAATAGGGTTAGTTTTCTTTAACTTCTCAGAGTGAGATTTTCAGTCCCTCGTCGGCGGCCAGCGTGTCCGGGAAGATGGCTTGGGCTTCTTCGAGCAGGGCCTTCTCGTCTTCGTAGCGGGCAGAGAAGTGACCGATGAGCAGACGTTTCACCTGCGCGTCCTTGGCAATCCGGGCAGCCTGTGCAGCGGTGGAGTGCAGGGTCTGTTTGGCGCGGACGGCTTCGCTTTCGGTAAAGGTAGCTTCATGGAACAGCAAATCCACTCCAGCCACTTGTGCTGCGATGCGGGGCAGGTAGACCGTATCCGAGCAATAGGCATACGCGCGGGGAGGGTCGGAGGGAGTGGTCAGTTCTGAGTTGGGAATCACCCTGCCGTCTTCCAGTGTGTAGTCCTCGCCGTTCTTGATGCGGTTCATCATGCAGATGGGAATGCCGTAGAAGTCAATCATGTCGCGCCGGATGTGGTTCGGTGTCGGCTTCTCGCGGAAGAGGAAACCGCAGGTGGGCAGACGATGACGCAGGGGAATGGTTTCCACGCTGACGGAACGGTCGTCGTAAATGACCGTACGTTCGCCGGGGTTGAAGGGGTGGAACACCACCTGATAGGGCATCCCCTTGCAGAAGAATTCCAGTTGAGGCTCCAGCAGGCGTTGCAGGCGCGCATGGGCATGAATGTGGAGGTCGGCGGTACGTTCCAGCATGCCGAAGGTAGAAATCAGTCCCATCAGGCCGAAACAGTGGTCGCCGTGGAGGTGAGAAATGAAGATGTGGTTCAGCCGGCTGAACTTCAGTTTGGCGCGGCGGAGCTGCACCTGTGCCCCTTCGCCGCAGTCAATCATGAACAGTTTCTCGCGGATGTTGAGCACCTGCGAGGTCGCCTGATGGCGGGTAGTGGGCAGGGCTGAACCGCATCCCAGGATGTGTATGTCGAATTTTTCCATTCTTATGATTCAAATTGGGTGTTTCGCATGTCACCCGTCTCGGCGTACGCTATATGCATCTTGAAGGCGTTGTGCAGCGACATCGGCGTGTGGCAGGACTTTCCTTCCGAAAGTTTCAGGTAGTCCCACAGCAGTTGCTTGTAGTCCGGATGCGCACAGTTTTCAATGATGCAGCGGGCACGTTGCGAAGGCGATTTGCCACGCAAGTCGGCCACGCCCTGTTCCGTCACGAGGATGCGTACGTCGTGTTCCGTACTGTCCACGTGGGATACTTGGGGCACGATGGACGAAATCAGTCCATCCTTGGCCACCGACGGGGTGGTAAAGATAGACAAATATGCGTTTCTGGCAAAATCTCCCGAGCCTCCAATTCCATTCATAATTTTGCTGCCCGATACATGCGTGCTGTTCACGTTGCCGAAAATGTCGGCTTCAAGGGCCGTGTTTACCGCAATGATACCCAGGCGGCGAATCATCTCCGGGTGGTTGGTGATTTCCTGCGGGCGCAGCAGGATGCGTTCGCGGAAGTCGTCGATGTGCTCGTACATCGTGTCCCGACGGTCTTCCGACAAGGGGAGCGAACTGCCGGCAGCAAAGCGGATACGGCCTTTCATCATCAGGTCGATGACGGAGTTCTGTATCACCTCCGTAAACATGGAGAAAGCTGGAAGGTTCGGGTCGTCACCCAGTGCACCCAGTACCGCATTGGCAATGTTGCCAACACCCGACTGCAGGGGAAGGAACTCCTTGGGGATGGCTCCGTTCTTCCATTCGCGCAGCAGGAAGGCAGCCACGTTATGTCCGATTTGCAGGGTTGTCTCATTTTGCGGTGTAAAGGCCGCGATGTGGTCGCGGGCATTCGTGCGTACCACTCCCGTAATCTTTTTCGGGTCGATTTTCACGCTGATGTGTCCGGCGCGGTCGTTCACATGATACACCGGAATCTCTGTCCGGTAAGGCGGGTTGGCCGGAATATAGATGTCGTGCATGCCGGTAAGTTTTCCCGTATGCGCTTCATTCAGCTCGATGATAACCCGTTCGGCCACCTGGAGTAGGGTAGGCGAGATACCTACGGAAGTGCTCAGGATGACTTCTCCGTCGTCCGTCAGGTCGGAAGCCTCTACGATGGCTACGTGGATTTTCCCTAAAAATCCGTAGCGCACGTCCTGTCCGATTTGCGAGAGGTGGAGGTCAAAGTACTGCACCTCGTGCTGGTTGATGGATTCGCGCATGTCCTTGTTCGACTGGAAAGGCGTACGGAACGATACAGCGTGCGCCTTGACCAGTGCGCTGTCCACCTGACAGCCCGTGGCACCGCCCGTGATAAGGCCTACCTTGAATTCTTTCCCCTGTGCATGCTGTGCTTCTGCGTAGGCAGCCAGTGCTTCCGGCACGGCTTTCGGTGTACCTACCGATGAAAAACCGCCGATGCCGACGGTATCCCCATGATGAATGGTGGCAGCGGCTTCGGCTGCCGTAATAAATGCGTATGTCATGTTGTAACTGCTGTTCTTTTGTTAGGTAATAGTGGAGCAAAATTAGAATTTGTAATTCAGATAATCAATATTTATGACATTTTTTCTGTATAAATGCTGCAAAAAGGCCCTTTGTGCGTAAGTTAATCGAATATTTATACTGCTTGGGACAAAAAACTGCGCAAAAAGACTCTTCGAAACACAATTCCTTTTATTTTTGTGAGGATTTACCACGAAAACGTGATAGAAAGAATATAATAACTAACTAAAATTGCTTTTACTGTGAATATGTTGAGAAAACTCAGGCTCACGCTGGGGATGCTATGCCTGGTATTCGTGACACTGTTGTTCGTCGATTTCACGGGTGTGCTTCATGCATGGCTCGGCTGGATGGCGAAGATACAGTTTCTTCCGGCTCTGTTGGCGCTGAACGCCGGAGTAATCGTGTGTTTGATATTGCTCACGCTCATAGCGGGCAGAGTGTACTGTTCGGTCATTTGTCCGCTGGGCGTGTTTCAGGACGTGGTGGCCCGTCTGGGCCGGGGACGCAAGAAGATGCCCTACACGTATTCCAAGCCGAAAAGCTGGCTGCGCTACGGTGTGCTGGCAGTGTTCGTGCTGGCGATGCTGTTGGGTGTGCATGCCCTGGTAGCCTTGCTTGACCCGTATGCCGTGTACGGCCGTGCGGCACACAGCTTCCTGCAGCCTTTGTGGATGTGGGGAAACAACCTGCTGGCTTCTATGGCCGAACGTATGGACAGCTATGCCTTCTATTCGGTGGATGTCTGGCTCAAGAGCCTGCCGGTGCTGATAGTGGCAGCGGTCATGCTGGTACTGGTGGTGGTACTGGCGGCACGCAACGGACGTACCTATTGTAATACCATCTGTCCGGTGGGCACCGTGCTGGGATTCTTCTCCCGCTTTGCCTTGTTCCGCATCACGATTGACAAGGAGAAATGCAACGGCTGTACGCTTTGCGCCCGCAATTGCAAGGCCGCCTGCATCGATGTGAAGAACCATGCGATAGACGGCAGCCGCTGTGTGGCTTGCATGGACTGTCTGGACAAATGCCATAAGGGAGCCATCGGCTATCGGTTTGCTTACGGAAAGAAAGCCGAAAAGGCAGAAACTCCGGCACCGGAAACAGCCGACCGTACCGCCGGACGACGCGAGTTCCTGGCCGGTTCCTTGCTGCTGGCCGGTTCGGTACTGAAAGCACAGGTAGCCAAGAAGGCCGAAGCCATCAAGATGGACGGCGGACTGGCCGACATCGTGGACAAGAAAGAGCCGGTACGCCAAACTCCGATTGTGCCTCCGGGCGCACGCGGACTTCGCCATCTGCAGTCGCATTGCACGGCCTGCCAGCTGTGCGTGTCGGCCTGTCCGAACGAAGTGCTCCGTCCTTCTCATTCGCTGGATACTTTCATGCAGCCTTACATGTCGTACGAACGCGGCTACTGCCGTCCGGAGTGTACGCGCTGTTCCGATGTATGTCCCGCCGGAGCCATCCTGAAAATTGACAAGGCAGAGAAGTCTTCTATCCAGATAGGCCATGCCGTGTGGGTAAAAGATTTGTGTATTCCGCTTACCGACAAGCAGGAGTGCGGCAACTGCGCCCGCCATTGTCCGGTGAATGCCATCACCATGGTTCCGTCCGACCCGTCGAACCCCGATTCACTGAAGATTCCGGCAGTGAACGAAGCACGCTGCATCGGTTGCGGAGCCTGCGAGAACCTGTGTCCGGCCCGTCCGCTGAGTGCTATTTACGTGGAAGGACATGAACGCCATCGTGTACTTTAATCGGATTGTCTTACCTTTTTATATATACAAAGAGAATGGACGAGAAAAAACAGATGAATCGAAGAGATTTTCTTAAAATAGTCGGCATCAGTACGGTGGGAGCCACAGCGGCTTTCTACGGTTGTACGCCCGACAAGAAAAAAGCCGGCGAAAGCACTAAGGAAGTGCCCGTCGGCAAGATGACTTACCGCCAGTTCCCTCCCAACGAGGATAAGGTGTCGCTGCTGGGCTATGGCTGCATGCGCTGGCCTACACTTCCGGCACCGGGTGGCGACGGCAACGTCATCGATCAGGAAGAAGTGAACCGGCTGGTGGATTACGCCATCGAACATGGCGTGAACTATTTCGACACGGCCCCGGTCTATGTGCAGGGCTGGTCGGAAAAGTCGACGGGTATCGCCTTGAAGCGTCATCCGCGCGACAAGTTCTTCGTGGCCACCAAAATGTCGAACTTCTCCAATTCCGACTATGATTTCGGAGTAAAGATGTACCACAACTCGCTGAAGAACCTGCAGGTGGACTACATCGACTATTACCTGCTGCACATGCTGGGTGCTCCCGGAAAAAGCGGCTTGCAGGGCCGTTTCCTTGACAACGGTCTGCTCGACTTCCTGCTCAAGGAGCGCGAAGCCGGACGTATCCGCCACTTGGGATGGTCGTTCCACGGTACAAAAGAGGAATTCGACCGGGCACTGGCCATGCACGACCAGGTGCACTGGGACTTCGTGCAGATTCAGTTGAACTATTCCGACTGGCAGCACGCATCGGGACGTAACGTGAATGCCGACTACCTGTACGAGCAGGTGAGCAGCAAGAACATTCCGGTAGTGGTGATGGAACCGCTGTTGGGCGGACGCCTGTCGAACATTCCCGACCACATCTTCAGTCGTCTGAAAGAACGTAATCCCGAAGGCAGTGTGGCATCGTGGGCCTTCCGCTTTGCCGGTACACCGGAAAAGGTGCTCACCGTACTCAGTGGCATGACCTACATGGAGCATCTGCAAGATAACCTCCGCACGTATTCTCCGTTGGTGCCGCTTACCGACGAGGAAAACCAGTTCCTGCTCGATACGGCCGACCTGATGCAGAAATATCCCACCGTGCCCTGCAACGACTGTAAATACTGCATGCCCTGCCCGTATGGCATCGACATCCCCGGCGTGCTGGTACATTACAACAAGTGCGTGAACGAGGGCAACATGCCGAAAGACCGCATGGACGAGAATTACGTGAAGGCCCGCCGTGCCTTCCTGGTAGGTTACGACCGCAGCGTGCCGAAACTCCGTCAGGCCAGTCACTGTATCGGTTGCGGACAATGTAATCCGCACTGCCCGCAGTCCATCGACATTCCGAAAGAGCTTCACCGTATTGATGCCTACGTGGAACAACTGAAACAGGAAACACTGTGATGGACGAACTGATACGCTTGCTGAACGAAGGAAACTATTCCTGCGTGGTGCGTCAGGGCGAAGAAACCCGCACGTTCTCCCGTCGGGGCGTGGCCGACCTGTACGACTTGTACGCCACAGACCGCGCTTTCCTGAAAGGAGCCTGGCTGGCCGATAAGGTCATCGGAAAGGGAGCAGCCGCCCTGATGGTATTGGGCGGTGTGTCCCGCGTATGGACCCGGGTAGTCAGCACCCCTGCACTCGACTTGCTCCGGAAGGGAGGGGTAGAGGTGGCCTATGCCAAAGAAGTGCCCTGCATCATCAACCGCACCCGTACAGGACGGTGTCCGCTGGAAACCCTTTGCGACGTGTCGGACAATCCCGTGGAACTCTATCCCGTGATTGAAGACTTTGTACGCCGCATGAGGGAAGCCGGAGAAAAAGAAAAAACAATCTCAGAAAAATAACGAATACACATGGAAACAACCGTAAAACTTTACACATTGGGATACAGTCGCGTGAAGACCTACGTCACCGCCCTGCTGTTTGTGGCCGGAAACATTGTCCTGCCCCAGCTTTTCCACCTGGTGCCGCAGGGAGGAGTCACCTGGCTGCCCATTTATTTCTTCACACTGGTAGGAGCCTATAAATACGGCTGGAAGGCCGGACTGCTGACGGCCGGACTCTCGCCCTTGCTCCACTCAGCACAGATTCCAGCAGGATGGCAGGTGGCACGGAAGGTGCAGGCATGCCATCCTGCTGAAATCTGTGCTGTTGGCTGTGGGTGCCGGTCTGGTGGCCGCCCGCTTTCAGAAAGTCACCTTGCCGTTGCTGTTAGGCGTGGTGTTGTTCTATCAACTGGCTGGTACGTTAGGTGAGTGGGCACTTTCCGGCAGCTTGTTCACTGCCTTGCAGGATTTCCGCATCGGTATTCCCGGAATGCTCTTGCAGGTAGTGGGAGGATACTGGGTTATCCGTAAAATTTAAGAAAATGTAATTAGTTGATTTTCAGAGGAGTAAAAATCCTCTGGAAAACGCCTTTGTGTTTGGACTAAAACGCCCTTGCGTTTAAGATGAAACGCCCTTGCGTTTTACTTAAAACGTACTTGCGTTTGATCTAAAACGCAAAGGCGTTTTGTTTTGAATGCACTTGCGTTGTTACGATGTTTAGTTTTCTTATCTTCAATCTTATGTTTTTCCTATTGCAACGTAAATTCCTTGCAAAAATCATTGACCGTACAATAAATCTCTGTAACTTTAGAATTTAGAAAAATAGTGGTAATCGTTTAAATGTTATAATTGGTCACTATAAATTTAATGCTTTTATCGCTATGTTTCTAATTATTAGTGGAATATATTTACTTTTATTTTCGATTTCACGTTAATTATTTTTTTATTTTGAGGTTATGTTAAAGAGATGATGGAAAACTAACTTGAAAGTTAACACTAAAAGAAATCATATGATTAGGATACATTGCACAAACATTCTTCCTGATACATCAAATACTGCTGAGTCACGAGCTGCAATGAGTTTATGTGAACAATTACGATCAGAACTTAAACAATATCAGCATGCAGAGGGAGATATTTATATTTTAACCAATATTCGAATTTTTGGTCAGAAAAGGAATGATATTGATCTTTTGATAATGGGATTCGTCGAGAACTTACATTTCAAAGAGGTAATGACTAAAAATTATGGAAAAGTTAATGATTTAGAGATCAGAAGTTTTATATCAAATATTGAGTTAAAATCACATCCTTCGAATAAAGTTTCTCATGAAGGTACTGACTACATCGTCAAGTATGGAAATGTCAGACATAACGCATCTGTTCAATGTTCTGAAGCTAAATTTTCGTTGATTAATCATTTAAATGACCAACTGGGTGTTACCCCTTTTGTTACTGACATTTTATGGTTTAATGGCTTGACAAAAAAAGATATTGATGCAATGCGAAGTGGAATTTATGATAATGCTTTGCATTCTGGATTTTCTTTTAAAGATTTTGTCAAGGCTATTCTTCTCCAAATAAATGTACGAAATGATGGGGCTCAGTATTATTTGGATGCATTTCCCAATGGTGGTAATTTTTATAAAAAGATAATCGATCTTTTTACTGCTAAGCGAGAGCCAAAAGGTCTGACAAAAAATAAATTTGAGATAATTAGCCAGAGCAGCACCGAAATTGATAGACTTGCTCGGGAAGTAGGAAATAAATTAACAATTGTAACAGGGCGTGCAGGTACGGGGAAGACAATCCAGTTACTTCAACTGGCGTTCCGTCTAGCAAGTGAGGAGAACAACAAGAGATGCCTGATCTTGACATATAATAATGCACTTGTCAGTGATATTCAGCGACTAATAGATTATACACCTATGCCGTCTAAAATAGATGGAAGAACTGTTGCTATTAAAACCATAGAGGCATTTTTTCAAATGTTGATGAGGGAAACGGGAGTATTGGATAAGAAACTAATGCCAAGTCAGAAAACTTATATTGAGGAGTATAATAAATATCTGAAACATCTTCATGAATATGTTGTGGAGTTATGTAGCGAGTATGACCTTCAATCGTTGAAAGATTTGCCCGATAGTTCGATTGATTGGGATTTTATTTTGATTGACGAAGCACAGGATTTCTCTGATTATGAAAAAGAAATCCTTTTTAAGGTGTACGGCTTGAAGCGCATGATTGTAGCAGATGGCATAGATCAGTTTATGCGAAATAAAGAAAGACAGACGTGGGATAGGGGTATTCATAAAGATATGATACGCAGGCCTAAGGAAATGAATCTGGAACGTAGGCAAAAAGCCAATTTAGTAACCTTTGTTAATGCATATGCAGAGAAAGCTGGTATTGATTGGTCTGTAAAGCCCAATCATGATCTGCCAGGTGGCGAAATCAAAATATATAAAGGATATAACACTAATATCCATAGTCAACTCATTGATTGCTGCAAAGAGGCTGGGTGTGAGAATTATGATATTCTTATTCTAGTTCCTCGAATGATGGTTGAATATGTCAATGGTAGCGCTCATTTCATTAATGCTGACAAATATCAGAGTGCCGGTATAAAAATTTATGACGGAACGAACTCAATTAATAGGACTTTCTATCCGACAAAAGATGAATGTCGTTTATTTCAATATCATTCATGTAGAGGATTAGAAGGATGGTGTGTGGTCTGTGATAGATTTGATGAGTTAATTAAGGATCAGCTGGACAATTGCCAGCTAGTAGAGAATACTTTGGGATTTGACGAGGATCTCAAAAAATGGCGTTCTACTATGCTGTGGTCACTGATGCCATTAACACGTCCGGTAGATACGCTTATTATTACTCTTTCTGATCCTCACAGTAAAATCGGCAAAATGCTAAAAGAATTATCAGAAACATATTGTGATTTTATGGAATGGAATATTAATGACTAAATTACAATGCATATGCCTGGAATACAAGAACGCATTCAAGAATTGCACAAACGAATTGATGATTATAGAGACTGGAATAACGCTTTTAATAATTATTTTTTTAATAAGAGGAATGAAGATGAAGAGGTCTTTTTATATATTACAGAAGAAAAAATCAATGAGATAGGTAAAGAAAATAATCTGGGCTCATTGAAAGATTTTCTTTCTACGGTGTTGCTAAATAAAGATGAACGTGCCGAATTTTATGATGTATTATATAGGAGATATATTGGAGGTACAAATGATACAGGTTTAAAAAGGGATCCGAGTATCTTCTGTTTTGCTACT
>ERZ780076.906-NODE-906-length-11075-cov-10.876588_pt1 | contig 11075 bp, 12 predicted proteins | sample MGYA00511022_ERZ780076 | MGnify/ENA primary metagenome ERZ780076 (study PRJEB29588, sample SAMEA2148733) | human gut metagenome | biome: human gut; feature: human-associated habitat; material: faeces | place: Denmark | collected 2008/2010 ... | reverse complement strand
ATCGCCACGGACTACGCAAGGAAGATGGCACTGGACATGCGCATGATAGACCCGGCGTATGAAGACCACCCGGACAACAAGGCGAGCCACTGCGCAAGGATGATAGCGGAATACTACCGCAGGTATGATGCACAGAAAGGAACACAGTTCGTGTTTTCGGACCTGGGGACGTACCAGTCGGGACAATGGAGCGTATATACCGAGATAAAGCGCAAGCTGGTGGAAGACCACGGCATACCGGCACACGAGATACGCTTCATACAGGAATGCAAGAGCGAGAAGTCAAGGAAAGCGGTGATCGAAGCGATGAACGAGGGATATGTGCGCGTGCTGTTCGGCTCGACCTCGATGCTCGGCACGGGCGTGAACGCCCAGCGCAGGGCGGTGGCCATCCACCACCTGGACACGCCGTGGGTGCGACATGAAGTCGCATAGATAATTGTTGGAATGATACTTACGGGTATCAGCTTTAACCCGCTGTTCCGTCAGCGGTAGCCTACCGACCGATGCACCTTAATGTTGTATTAAGCGGTCGGGACGAAGTACACTTTCGCAAGACAAGACAGAACCGTGAGGGGAAGTCAAGTACGGTTAGTATCATACCGTAGAGTGGCGAGGCTGGATAGTATGGTTAGCGCAAGCGAACTGTTAGTAAACTTCGTAATGTCACTAAAGAGTGTAAGATACTGGCACACTCTACCCAAAAGGGAAGCGGTCGGTTAATCCTCTCCATGGTAGGATTACACGGATATAAGCACCGCCGGAGGATGAGACAGAACCTAACCTATCCGTTAGTTATCTATGTGGAACATGGTAAGCCTGTATATCTCCTGTCATGTAAAAATGACAGGTAAGCTGACAGCAATGAAAGCCGAATGGTGTGCAGGTATAAGATAACAGAAAAAGCGAACGCCGTTCTGTAATGGAGCGGATACGGATTGAACCGACATCACGGGCTGATGTGGGCGACATCATCCGACACGAAAGTGGGCAGACTTCTGTGACGACATTAGGTAGGCAATCAAACCGAATGTTGTCAAATGGTGATTCTTTACAATTAACTTTTAGAACTTTCAAAAGGAGGAAAGCAAATGAACGAAAACAAGACATCGTGTGCGCCTGCTGACAATCAACAAACACTTTGGGACAGAATAGACTGGACTAAAGCGGAGTTGGCTGTCAGAAAGCTACAAGCACGAATTGTAAAGGCTCAGAAGGAAGGCAGATACAACAAGGTGAAAGCCTTGCAGTGGACGCTGACCCACTCTTTTTACGCAAAAGCCTTAGCCGTAAAGAGAGTTACTTCTAACGGAGGTGGCAACACCCCCGGAGTGGACATGGAAACATGGGAGAAACCCGAAGCAAAAACACAAGCGATAAGCGAACTCAAACGCAGAGGCTACCAGCCGAAGCCATTGAGAAGAGTCCACATCAAAAAGAGTAATGGCAAACTGCGACCGTTGGGAATACCGACAATGAAAGACAGAGCCATGCAAGCACTCTACCTTATGGCATTAGAACCAGTGTCGGAAACAACAGCCGACTCACGTTCATACGGTTTCCGCAAGGAACGCCGCTGTATGGACGCGGTAATGCAATGCCATAACATTCTCCGAAAAGGCTATTCTCCCGAATGGATTCTGGAGGGTGACATAAAGGGGTGCTTCGACCATATCAGCCATGAATGGCTGCTTGCCAACATCCCTATGGACAAGGCAATACTCCGAAAATGGTTGAAATGCGGCTATATCTTCAACAAACAGATGTTCCCGACAGAGGAGGGAACGCCACAAGGTGGCATTATCTCTCCCACGCTTGCCAATATGACATTGGACGGATTGCAGAAAGTCCTTGCAGAGAAATATAAACGAGTTAGAATCAAAGGTAAGTTATATTCGCCAATGGTGAATCTTGTCCGTTACGCTGATGACTTTATAATTACCTGCGAGAACCGTGAAACACTTGAAAAGGAAATCAAGCCATTGGTAGCCGACTTTATGTCTGAAAGAGGTCTGACCTTATCAGAAGAAAAGACGGTGATAACCAATATCCATGACGGCTTCGATTTTCTCGGTTTCAACATCCGCAAATTCGGCAATGAAATATTGACCAAGCCGACCAAGAAAGCCGAAAAACGTTTTATGGAGAATATCCGTAAGGTAACAAAAGGTCATAAGGGTTGCAAGCAGGAATCATTAATCAGGATGTTGAATGCTAAAATCCGAGGATGGGGAGCATATTATCAGCATGGGGCGACACGTGATTCTTTTCACAGAATCGACCATCAGATATTTCTCGCCTTGTGGCAATGGGCTAAACGCCGTCATTCCAAGAAAGGGAAACGGTGGATAAAAGACCGCTATTGGCACAATATCCAAGGGAACAGCTGGACTTTTGCGGCTAAGTTCAAGAAATCAAACGGCAAAGAAGACCAACTTACCTTGTTGAAACTGGCATCTTCGTTTCCTTTTCTGCAATATACGCAGATAAAGGGGGACATGAATCCGTTTGACGCAGACTGCCGCCTGTACTTCAATAAAAGAATGAAGTCAAAGATGCTTGTGACGCTGAAAGGACGTAAATCCCTGCTTTACCTATGGGAAAAGCAAGGTCGGAAATGTCCGATATGTGGTGAACCGATTGACACGTATAAGGCATGGAATGTAATGCCGACCGTACAAGACGGACGGAAATGCAATATGTTGGTTCATGATGAATGTTTCAAATTATCCCGTAAAAAACAATGGAAACAAGAAGTAGGATGAGCCGGTCTCTGCACACGAACAGAGACTTTGAAAAGCTTGAGCCGTATGAGGGGAAACCCTCACGTACGGTTCTGAGGGGGGAAGAGGGCAGTAATGCCCTTGACCTACCCGATCGTCCGTCCGACCTCTCCCAGCGTGACGGACGGGCGGTGAGAAAAGGCAACGAGATAGCGAAGCTGTACGCCGACAACCGGGTGGATGTCATCATCTATGCGGTGGAAAAATCACTGGACTCGTACAAGTTCAACCTGCTGCACTGCAAGCAGACGTTCATCAGTCAGCTGAAGAGCGGCGCGATGGGTGCGAGAACCATAGACGAGGGAGCAATGGACGAGAAATCGGGCATGAATTTTTCGGAATACATGGCGATACTGTCGGGAAACACCGACCTGCTGGACAAGGCGAAGCTGGAGAAGAAGATTGCCTCGCTGGAGGGTGAACGCAAGTCCTTCAGCAAGGGCAAGCGCGAGTCCGAACTGAAACTGGAGGGCAAAAGCGGAGAGCTGAGGAACAACCAGGCCGCCATAGCCGCCATGACGGAGGACTGGGAGAAGTTCACCGCTGCCGCCCGGACAGACCAGGAAGGCAACCGGCTGAACCTGCTCAGGATTGACGGGCTGGATTCCACCGACGAGAAGACAATCGGCAAGCACCTGCAGGAGATAGCCAGGAATGCCACGACCGGCGGACAGTACAAGCGAGTGGGCGAACTGTACGGCTTCCCCATCGAGGTGGTCAGCGAAAGGACACTCAAAGACGGGCTGGAGTTCTGCGACAACCGCTTTGTGGTGGCGGGCAACTACAGGTACAGCTACAACAACGGGCATCTGGCAATGGCTGACACACACGCCGCCGCCATGAATTTTCTGAACGCACTGGAGAGGATACCGGGTATCATCGACCAATACAGGAAGAAGAACGAGGTGCTGGAGCGGGAAATCCCGCAGTTGAAGGAGATAGCCGGAAAGACATGGAAGAAGGAGGACGAGCTGAAACAGCTTAAATCAGAACTCGCCGCACTGGACCGCAAGATACAGCTGGAGCTGGCTCCGCCGACGCCGGAAAGCACGGAAGAGAACCGGCAAGGCAGCGAGAAGAAACAGACGGAACAGCAGCCGGAAAGCCCGCACGCGGACTTCGTGCGCAGCCATCTGGTTATCGGAAGACCGGGGCTGACGGAACCGAAGGGCATGAAGCTGTAGTTCCGCATTGTCCGGTAATGACCGCGGGCGACTGTCTTTGCATGAAGCGAGGCGGCCGCCCGTACTTTTTTCAAGGAGGTCCCGTATGAAAGGAAAATACACAGAAAGGCAGACAAAGCGTCGGGATAACATTGGCATATAGTGAATAAATGACTATCTTCGCACATTGCTATTAACTTACTGAAGAACAAACCAAAAAAGCCGTAAGAAATGATAATAAACAACCGGGAAGAGGTGATAGACAAAGCATTCAGGGTATTCCTGAGAATGAACTACGAAAAAGCAAGCATCAGTACACTGGCAAAAGCCTGCGGAGTGGTCAAGACAGGGGTCGTATATTATTTTCCGCATAAGCTGGACCTGTTTGTAGCCGTGGCAGACAAATATGCCATCAACCTGCAGACACCTGCAAAGAAGTTTGCGGAACCGGCCGATACGCTTGCCGGATTCATCAGGCAGTATGTAGAAGGGGTAAGGAATGCCATGGAAAGAATCCTGGAAGTCGTCAGGAGCGGCGGCGAGGTGGAAAACGAATGCTGTCCGAACTTCTACTATTTCCATTTCCTTTTTCAGGTGCGGATGTATTATCCCGGAGTGAGGGAAAAGATGGAAGGCATCTTCCGTCAGGAATATGAAATGTGGAAGAAAGTGATACGGCATGCAATTGACATCGGAGAGATAAGGAAGAATACGGATGTGGAGAAGACAGCCGCCCTGTTCCGTCAGACATTTATGGGAATGTCGTATGAGGAGTCATTTTTTGACGGACTGAATGTGAACACATTAGAAGCGAATTTCGAGTACCTTTACTCGATGCTAAAAGCCTGATTCCCGCTTTTTTGCAAGATTAACAAAAATATTTTTGAACAACCGTTCAAAAGATGATTTTTTTCTCTTATCTTTGGGGACAATGAAGCAAACTCCAAAGATATGGAACAGAAATGCCTGCCACGCGAACAGATCGTCCTGTATCCGGAGGAAAGGGACGGCAGACACTGCATAAGGATAGATTATGCGGGCAGCCGGAGAATTGCCGAACTGCTGGCCGTGGACAGCAATGTGCAGACTGACAGCACAGGCTCAGCCCATTTGAATGCAGAGGGATTCAGCCTGCCCGATTTCTACGACCGCTACTCCCCGCACGCCTATATTGATTACAGCAGGGTTTATGTAAGGCATCCCAAACCCAAAAGGGAATACACACTGCCGGAAGGCTATCTTGAACTACTGGAGCGGAAACGGTACAGCCCATCGACCATAAAAACCTATCGTGCCTATTTCAGCGACTTTATGGAATACCATAAAGGCCGCAACATCGACCGCCTGAAAGTGGCTGACATCAACAAATATATCCTCTATCTTGTAAACGAAAAGAAAATATCGGTATCGCAGCAGAACATGCGCATCAACGCCATCAAGTTCTACTACGAGCAGGTAAAGGGCGGACAGCGCCAATACTATGGCGGCATTACCCGCGCGAAGGAATACAAGTCACTGCCCGAAGTGCTGAGCCGTAATGAGGTGGCCCGTATCCTCGCGTGCCTGTCGAACCGGAAGCACCGCTGCATGATTTCATTGATATACTCAGCCGGATTACGGCGGAGCGAGCTGCTGAACCTCACCCCGAAGGACATCATAAGCGAAAGGATGCTTGTGCGTATCATGGGCAAAGGACGGAAATGCCGGTATTCGCTGCTGTCGGAAAAGCTGCTGAAGGATCTGAGGGAATATTTCAAGGAGTACCGTCCGCAGAAATGGCTGTTCGAGGGAGAGACACCCGGAGAACAATATTCCGCAAGTGCGCTGGTAAAGATACTGAAAGAAGCCGCCAGCCGTGCCGGAATCAAGCACCGGGTACATGTACACATGCTTCGCCATTCGTTTGCCACCCACCTGCTGGAGCAAGGAACAGACCTGAGGACCATACAGGAACTGCTGGGGCATAATGACATCAAGACTACATCAATCTATCTTCATGTGACGAGCGCACACAAGTCAAGCATACCCAATCCGCTTGATTCACTGGATGATTCATAGGGTGCAGCTATTAGAGATTAGGAAACACACCTGCCGGGTGTCGGTTATCGAAATATCCTACACCTAAAGGTGCATTTATAAACAAATTCAAGGCAAATTAAAACAACTAATATACAGCAACTTACAAACAAATAAACAAATGTAAAAAAAAATAACGGTAGTGAATGATTGATTTGATAGATTACATAGGAAGGTGTAGTTCCCGGGAAAGCACATATCGCTTGGCGGACTTTTTCAACCGCTGGTGGGACGAGTACGCACAGCACCCTGCGGAGTACATCACCCCCGAACAGTACAAGGCGGTGAACGCTATCCGTGTGTGCCGTACAGCCGCTTTGGGAATAGACACATACGTCTGCCCCGATTGCGGGGAGGTGCGGGAAATCAGTCATAGCTGCAAGAACCGTTTTTGCCCGTCATGTGGCTGGCGTGATACGCTGAAATGGGCGGCACGCATGAAAGAAAAGTTGCTGCGAGTGCCGCACCGCCATGTTGTGATGACCTTGCCGCATATCCTGCTGGACTTGGTGAAGCGCAACAAGAAAGAAATACTGAACATTCTGATGCGGACTTCGGCAGACACGCTGAAAGACTGGATGATGCACAAGTTCGGCTTGAAAACCGGGGTGATTGCCGTGCTGCACACCTATGGGGAAACAAAGCAGCTTCATGTACACACCCACATGATTATGTCGTGGGGCGGCATCAACAACAGAGGTAAAATAGCCGTTCCCGAACATGATTACGTGCATATCCCCTCTATCCGCAGGGTGTTCCGCTACAAGTTTGAGAATGCGCTGATAGGACTGTTCGATGCGGGCAGGCTGGAGCATGACTTTCACGACCGCATGGAGTTTATGGGCTTCATCAAAAGGGTGGCGAACAGAAAGGACTGGATTGTGCATCTGGAACCGCCCATACAGATGCCGGAGCAGGTGATACAGTATGTGGGCAGGTATTCCAAGCGGGCATGTTTGAGCGAGTACAAGATTACGGCAATGGACGGCGAGAACATTTCATTCCGATACCGTGATTATAAGAACTCACCCGACAGGAGAAACCCGGTGGAAAAGGAACTGACGCTGCATTACCGTGAGTTCTTTCCCCGGCTGCTGCAACACGTTCCCCTGCGCTATTTCCGCATCGTGAGGTATTACGGCTTCTACTCCAACAAAGGCAACCTGCCGGAAGAATACTTCGGACGGGATGAAAGCGAGATAGAGGAAGCCGGAGTGCAACAGGCAGAAAGTGAATACGAGAATCCTTATTTCTGCGAGCATTGCGGACGGATGAGAGTTTACAGCCACACTACGGTAACGAGTGGCGGCATCACATATACGGTTGTATTGGAACATTGCGACATACACCGGGAAAAATCGGCATGACAGCAATATGGGATAGCTATGCCCTGCCGTGAACAGAAACAGTAAAATCCCATAAAATAGAAGAAAGGAGAACAAAAAAATGAATGAAATACGAATAAGAGCTGTAATAAAACGAACCGGGTGCAGGAATGAACTTCACACCCCTTTCTGCCGGAAACAGCAGTCAAAAATTGAAGTTCTATATAAATATGTAATAGTGCATGGTGGGTAAAACTGCCTTGAACAAAGAAATGAAGCACCTAAACGGTGCTTATTTCCGAACCATTAGGCGCAAAAAATTAAAATATAAATATTATGGATTTCTTAAAGTGCATGAACAATTTTCCGTGGAATAGATTTGCTACGGTATATGAAACTAATTCAACCGGCTTAAAAGGTATCTTTATAAAGATGTTCAACAATCTTGCTGAAGTGTCGGATTATCAATATGTGATAGATAGACTTGAATGTCAGGAAACGCTATATAGGATTACCCCTTGGGGATTGAAATTCTATATCTGTTTGCTGATGGAAGGCAAATCGAATCAAGCCATATTATTACAAAACATAAATGAACTTTTTGAAGCTGCAAATTTTAATGTACAGGTTGATCATTCAACCAATTATAAACCAACTAAAGGTAATCTGATGAAATATGAGAAAATTAAGTCGAAATTATTTGACGAAAATTTTGATGGAATAATGGATGCTGATTATATAAAAACATTCAAATCCATAGACCGAAATTTTATGCAGATAAGTATAATGGATTTAATCCAACAACATATTTCATTGTTTGAGGATTTGACAAAATCACCGAATAGCAGTATTGCCCAAAGTGCCTCTTTGCTTGTTAATTCAATTCATAATCCTAAAAAGTATGAGTTTGGTAAATTGTGATTAAAAAATCGCCTAACAAGCACCTGTGCCACCTAACGGCGGCAAGCTGCAAACCATTATCAACCAACAAAATATAATTATCATGAGTTACAATCTGAGTTTTTGGAGATATAAAGAAAATTCCTATTTAGATAATCATAAAGTTTATGAAACATTATGTGATGAAGGAAATATTGAAGGATTAGAAAATGTTCCAGTCGATGAAATCCGTGAGAAAATAGCAAAAGCTTTTTCTGATTGGAATAAAGTTGATGAAAATAGTTTTGAAAATTCCAACAAAGGAGCCTTTCAGATAACAACTACTTCTCAATCTGTAATGATTGATTGTTATGGAATGGATGGTGAGGATATGAATAAATTTATAGATATTTTGTTTGAATATGGGTGTCCTCTATATGATCCACAAGTAGGAGAAAGATATGATGATAATGATTAAAGTTGATAACAAGCCAAGTTAGCTGCTAAACGCAGCTCCTTGTCAAACCATTAACATCAAAAATAGTGTACCATATATGGAAACAAGAGATAAACTTTTTACAGAAAAGCAATATTTAGATCAACTGACTAAATATTCACGAAGAAGTAGACAACTGGAAAATAGTATTGATGAACTTCTTAAAGCGGAAAAAGAACATGTTCAGTTATATTCGGTGCCGAACAGAGAAGTTCTTCATAATAAATACGATACACTTTTTGGATGTAAACTAAATTCTTTTGTGACAAAATATTCAATGGGAGAAGATGTGGTAAAACTAAGAAGTGATTATGATGATTTAGTAAAAATATTAAAAGATAATTGGACTATTACAGGTGGATATGTACAGATGTTATGGATGTTATCTATAGGGATAATGTTAGATACAGATGAACGTAATATGAGGATATTGTCAAACATGATTGATAATGAAAATGTGAGTGATGCCTTGTATGACTTTTTAATAAAATACAGATTAACCGATTGGGAAAGATGTTCCGACACAGTATTGTTTCCAGTTCCTTATCAAAGTACATTGTCTATAATTTCCAACAACAATCAAAGTAAAGAATTGACCCTTCAGAGATTAGAGAAGTATCTTAAAAAGGAATGGTATCGAGGTCATTCTGATTGCGCTTGGCATAACGATCATAAATATGGTATCATACATAACGGCTATTGGAGTTTTGACAGCGGTGCATTGGTCAAGGTCTTGGGACTGGATGACAGCAGCCTGAAATGGTTGCCCTATTATCCATACGATATGGTACATTGGAACGACAACATAAAATAAAGATAAGTATGAGTTACTCTGTTTGTGCATATTTGACAGAAGCCGATAAGGTAAAGTCTGTTTATGGAGCTCGTGATAATCTGCTGCTTAACCAATTAAAGGCAGCACTGAAGCCGGGACTTGACAGTTTGAACGATTATTTCAGCGATAGTCTGAACACGGATATGGATGCTTATGCTGTATTGGCTGATATTGTGAACGGAGAAATCCGTTATCCCGAAATTGCTTTCATGTACGGGTATGTGTATGAAAAGATTTGCAATCATTACGGAACTCAAATCTATTGTGCGGAAAACCTTTGGCAACTGGATAGCCAAAGTACATTCATCCCTATTCCATTGAGTGATGATTTTCCCTATATCATTAGCATACCTGTTTCTGAATTGGAGAGCAAGAGGACGGAATACAATTCTCTGGAAGAGGGCAATGGTATCGGCGATTACGACTACGAGGAGGAAATGGACGATTTGAACTTCATTTTCGATGAAGCCATTGAAGCACAAAATGACCTTATGATTATGGTGTATTGATATGGTACACTGGAATAGGAATAAAATATGATGTTAACGAAGCAGGATAACGGACAAGCCGTTCCCTGCTAAACCATTATAATCTTCAAATTATGCGATTAAACAATAGGAAAATAATAATTTATACAGGAACAACAATTTTATTGATTATAATAATTGCCACTCGCTGTCTGGATTTTTTCTTCTTTTTTAATGAGGATAATAGAAGATATACAATAGGCACGTTTTCTGACATAGGATATTATCGTGGTTCAATCTGCAAATTTAATTACAAAGTGGGTGATTCAATTTATATTGTTGATACAAGGTTTGGACTACATGATAAAGATTTGAAAAATCTAAGATTGGTTGTCAAATATTCAAATAAATGGGTTGAACATTCAGAGCTACTTTTAGAGGTTGTTCCTAAATGGGTGCTTGCACCACCCAAAGGCGGATGGGAACAGTTCCCTCCTGACATAAACTGGAAAGGAGCTGAATTAGATACTGCATATATGAAGAAGATGAATTTGGAAATACCATAATTTGATGAGAATAAAAATAGAATGTTAACAAGGTCGAGATAACAGCTAAACGCTGTTGCTCACCAAACCATTATGAACAGTAGCAATATATGATACATAGAATATTAGGATATTTATGGTATAAGACAGAATACTTAATCCGACATTCAGATTCTTGGCATGTCCCAGATGTGTTAAGTATTGTAATTATGTTTTACGGAGTAGATATAGCTTTGATATATTGGGCAGCTACAAGTGTTAATCCGGGACCACTTTTTCTGCTTGCCTTTCCTCTTGTATGGATTATTCTGTATATTTATTATCATTATAAACGACGGTATTTGAAAATTCGAGAGGACGAATCGTATAAGAAATATTCCAATATATGGGCTATTCTATTTTTAATTCAAGTTTCGCAAGTACTCAAATAATGTAATAAAAAAGGCTAAAGAGTTTGATAATTCGATGATTATCACTATATTAATGTCGCCAAACAAACGATATAG
>ERZ780076.899-NODE-899-length-11135-cov-2.056318_pt1 | contig 11135 bp, 10 predicted proteins | sample MGYA00511022_ERZ780076 | MGnify/ENA primary metagenome ERZ780076 (study PRJEB29588, sample SAMEA2148733) | human gut metagenome | biome: human gut; feature: human-associated habitat; material: faeces | place: Denmark | collected 2008/2010 ... | reverse complement strand
CAGCCACGCTGCAGCAGGTACACGCAACTATACTTTCATCTGGGGTATGGCTGGTGAAAACTTGAAGTACAGCGACAAAGACGAAATCAAATATACTGATATGAGATAATAACGGTATATAAATCATATTAAGTCTGTCTATTCCGTTCAGGAGTAGGCAGACTTTTTTTATGCTTAAAAATTATGCCTGTTCTTTTGTTTTTATATAAATAATACATACATTTGCACTGTACTACTTTTATGGTACAGTATAACAATATTAAAACATATATGGTTATGGTAGAACTAAAGAATGTATCATTCGGTTATAATCCGAACAAAAACGTAATCGAAGACCTGAGTCTAAATCTTGAAGAAGGCAGATTTTACGGACTTTTAGGAAAAAACGGAACAGGAAAAACTACTCTGATGAAAATCATATCCGGCATTCTTTTTGCAAAAGAAGGATATGTAAATATAGACGGCAATAATCCAGGAGACAGAAAGCTTGAGACACTACAGGAAATATTCATGATGCCTGCAGATTTTACATTTCCCAAAATGAGTCTTGAAAAATATGTCTCTCTCTATTCATCATTCTATCCTAAATTCAATAAAGACATTCTTGATGACTGTCTCGATAACTTTGAAATTAACAAGAAAATAGCAAGTATCGACAAACTTTCTTTGGGAGAGAAACACAAAATAGCGGTAAGCCTGGCTATTTCATTCGGTACAAAACTAATATTATTCGACGAAGCTGCCAACGGGATGGATATAACTACCAGAAAAATGTTCCGCAAAATGCTTATGAAGCACATCAGGGAAGACCAGACTGTAGTTCTGTCCACCCATGTGGTCCAAGATATAGAAAACCTGTTGACAGACATAATAGTTTTAAGAAAAGGCCAAAAGACATTCATATCATCACTTGACGACATACGCAGTAAATACTCTTTCGGAATACAGAGCAATGAGGAAGGTGCGATATATTCAGAACCTTGCGCTGAAGGTTACCGAGTGATATACAACAACACCTACAATGATGACACAGAGGTTTCTCTGGAACTATTATTTAACGCATTGACAAAAGAAGGAGGTATATTATGAAAAGTTTCAGTTTGAAAAGAATGATGCAGTTCAGCAAACTGCAACTAAACGAATTGTTTTTAAACAAGACTACTACTGAGGTCATAAAACTATTGTTACTACGTTCTTTTACAGTAACCTTCATCTGCCTTTTTCTCAAACAGCAGGACGGAATAAAAGAATGTATATCATTAATCGAGTTGTTACTGATTCTTTTTTCATATTATTATTCATTTCTGGCGCTGTATGGCGATTTAACGGCAAATAAAGGACTTATCAATAAAATATCCGTTCCTGCCAGCACTACAGAAAAACAGGTCAGCCTGTATTGCAGCACCTTATTTATTGGTACTGCTATAATAATACCTTGCACTATAATATCAAACATAATACTGCAAGCCGCCATTCCTTTTGTATTTGGTGACGAGGTAAATGGTTGGTATCTCATATTCGGAGGAAATGGGAAAAACGTAATGGGGAATATAATTGCATTGGTTATCGTATTTTACATGATAATCCTTACACCTATCGTATTACTATACCATCAATTCAAAAAGTCAATTTTCTGGAGTATATTCTCAGCATTTATTCTGTCACATGGATTGCCGATAATATTCATGTATGGATTGAATATCCAAAAGGATGTTATCAAAGTTGTATTAACTATAATCATTATCACATGGATTATTTTGGCTATACGCATAACGAACAGAAGATTAAGAAAAGTAGAATTGGAATAAGCCTATGACAGACTTCAAACAAGACAGAGCCATTTATCTGCAGATGGCAGAAAGGATATGTGACGAGATACTTGCAGGCAAGTATAATGCCGATGACCGTATTCCCAGTGTACGAGAACTGGCCGTACTGCTGGAAGTTAATACTAATACCGTCGTAAAAACATATGAGCTATTATTACAATGGGAAGTAATATATACTAAAAGAGGATTAGGCTATTTCGTAACAACAGACGCTCTAAAAAAAATCAGACAAACAAGAAGTTCAAAATTCATGAACGAAAACCTCCCTGAATTGTTCCGTCAGATGGAGCTTCTGGATATACCCATAGAGACAGTTATAAAAGAATGGGAAGTATTCAGAGTGAATAAAGACCAATAAAAAAAACTCTTCGTCGTTCTGGGAAGAATGACGAAGAGTTTTACCTAAAACGACGAAGCGTTTTTAGAAGCCATAAATCAATCCTGATAATAAACTCTTTTTACTCGCATTGAAACGCTAGTCAGTATCTCATAAGGAATGGTGTCGAGCCATTCAGCCAAAGTTGTAACAGGCAGGTTCTCACCGAAGATTTCCACTTTATCCCCTTCCTTGCAATCAATATCCGTTACATCAATCATACACACATCCATACATATATTGCCTACATACGGAGCCTTCTGACCATTCACCAGACAATACCCTCTTCCATTGCCCAATTTGCGGTTCAGACCGTCTGCATAACCTATTGGAATTGCCGCAATACGCGAATCTCTCTCTAATATGCCTCTACGGCTATATCCCACAGTCTCATCAGCCTTTACATCGTGTATCTGCAAAATAGTAGTCTTCAGCGTGCTTACATTATTTATCATTTTTCCGCTAAAAGGATCTATACCATAAAGGCCTATTCCTAACCTTACCATATCGAACTGCGCGCCAGGGTATCTTTCTATTCCGGCTGTGTTACAAATATGACGCAGTATCTTATGACTAAAGCCTTCCTGAAGTTTACCTGCCGCCTCCTCAAAAGTTTCTATCTGACGGCGGGTAAAAGAATCAAAGCGACTGGCGTCACTGCCTACAAGATGAGAGAAAACAGAACGTGGGATTACAGCCGACTGCCTTTTCAGACGTTCTACAAGCTGCGGAACCTGATTCGGTTCAAATCCCAGACGATTCATTCCCGTATTTATTTTCACATGTATCGGGAAATTGCTTATCCCCTCTCTCTCGGCGGCCTTTATAAGTTCCTCCAAGATATTAAAACTATATATTTCCGGTTCAAGCCTATAATCAAACATAGTTTTAAAAGCCGTCAGCTCCGGATTCATTATAATGACAGGACAATGTATTCCGGCTTTACGAAGATCTGCTCCTTCGTCCGCTACTGCCACAGCCAGATAGTCAACCCTGTGTTCTTCAAGTGTCTTTGCTATCTCAAACGGCCCTGCTCCATAAGCTGATGCCTTGACCATACATACCATCTTGGTTTCAGGCTTCAACTTATTCCTGTAATAATTCAAATTAGCAGTCAAAGCTCCAAGGTTTATTTCGAGTATAGTTTCATGGACCTTCAATTCCATATAGTCGGTTATATCGTCAAAATGGAATATACGGGCACCTTTTATCAATACCACCTCGTTTCTAAGTGTATCGAGTATTCCGGACTCAAGAAGTTCGGATGTCTTGTTGAAAAAATATTTTTCTACCTGGAAACGTGAAGCCGAAGCTGATATTTCCGGACCGACACCTATAATCTTATCAACTCCACGATTATGGACGAGCTCTGCCACCTGTCTGTATAGAAGTTTACTTGTCTGTCCGCTCTCAAGTATATCAGACAAGATGAGTGTACGTTTTCTTCCCTTATCTTCCGTTCTGCGCGACATGAAATCCAACGCTATATCCAGAGAGGCAAAATCAGAATTATAACTGTCATTTATCAATATACATCCGTTTTTACCTTCCTTGACTTCCATTCGCATGGCTACAGGTTCCAATGTCAACATCCTGTCCGCTATCTCCTCAGGTGAAATCATAAGATATAATGCCACCGCCAGACAGTTAATAGAATTTTCAATAGAGGCATCATCTATAAAAGGAATACGATATTCTTTTATAAATCCCAAATAACGGTACTTGATATCTGTATAATCATTGGACTTAACTATACTCTCTATAAAAAGCGGACGTTCGGTATCCTTCATAGACCAGGCTATCTCACGGGCTCCGAACAATGATTTGGCAACACAACTGGTTATAAGTTCATTGTCACCGTTGTATATAACGACGTCACAATCCTTGAAAAGTTGGAGTTTTTCCATACATTTGTCCTGTACAGATGTAAAGTTCTCCTGATGGGCTCCACCTATATTAGTAAGCACACCTATTGTCGGACGGATTATTGGTTTGAGTTCTTCCATCTCCCCCATCTCTGATATACCGGCCTCAAAAATACCTATTTCAGTATTTTCATTCATCAGCCACACAGAAAGAGGAACACCGATTTGCGAATTGTAACTCCTTGGCGAACGTGTAACCACTTTATTCGGACTTATAATATGATAAAGCCACTCCTTGACTACAGTCTTACCGTTGCTTCCGGTTATTCCGATAACCGGAACATCAAACATATCACGATGACTTGCCGCCAGTCTCTGAAGCGACTTCAAAGGATTTGAAACCTTCAGAAAATTACAATCCTTATATTTTGAGACACCGTCGGGCAGATAGCTTACCACAAAATTTCTTACACCACGGTCATAAAGTTCAGGTATATATTTATGGCCATCATTACGTTTTGTTTTGAGGGCAAAAAAAAGAGTTTCCTCAGGAAAACATAATGACCTGCTGTCCGTAAGTATCCAGTCAATTCTTGCAGGAGAGCCTCCAACGCGCTCCGCATTCAATACGGAAGTTATTTCTTCAATAGTGTTTGACATAATTCTATTTCCTTTTCGACATCTAAGTACGTGAATTTTTCCTTTAATCTTTCTATTTTTAACAGTATTTGACTTAAAAAATCACAGTAGGCTACACTTTGGGGATTAAACGGCCTATGCCCCAAACCACGTTTTATCTCATTCCATGCCTTTATGACAGCTATGGTTTCGCCGGTAAAATAAGTATCCGAAAATCTCTCCCAAATATAATCCACCGCCAGCTCCGAAGGATGAAGCATGTCGTCAGCATAGAAACGGTAATCACGAAGCTCGTCCATCATTATTTCATATGACGGGAAATAATAACACCCCTCATTTGATGAGCATATCTTGTCTATGGCAAGCAGCAGAACAGACTTGCTGACCTGATTACCATGCATACCGTCCTTGGCATGCCTGATCGGACTTACGGTGAACAACAGCCTGATTCCCTGATTTATTTCTTTAAGCCGCGATATAAGACAGGAATATGAAGCGACAATATCATCTACCTCAAGAAGACTGTGCGAAAACAGTTTTTCATTCAGTTTATGGCAATTCCCTACAATATGTCCGGTTTCATTCCATTTATATACCCTGGCTGTACCAAACGTGAGAATAAGCCATTTTGCATGAATAAGAAATTCAGAACTAAAACGTATGCGATTGTTTATATTCTCAAGGCAAACATCTTTATCAGACGACGAGAATGAACTGTGGTGCATCAAGCTAAACCATGTCCCACGTGATTCCATTATGTCAGACTGTATATATGTCTTTCTATCAATAAGCTGGTTTAATGCTTCATAGATGGACAAAGGATTATAGAGAACGCCAAAAGGATTTATGTCACACTTGAATTTATTGTCCGACAGCCTCTTACCCATGTTAGTGGTAAAGCACGACCCCATCAACATCAAAGTGTCAGAATGCTTTATATCACACTGCCCAACAGGCAATTCTGTCCTGGTAATCAGTTCCATATTAATCGCTATTTATTAATTTTTGGTACAAATGTAGCCACAATATATATATTTATAGTATTTTTGTAGAAGAAATGTTTAATTAATGTATAGATGGAATATAACACATCATATAAATTCCTTGACAAAATTGACAGTCCTGAAGACCTTCGCAGACTTCCTGTAGAAGATTTACCTGAAGTTTGCAGAGAGTTAAGAGAAATGATTATCGACGAACTTTCTCGTAATCCGGGACATTTCGGTTCCAGTTTGGGAGTAATAGAACTTACCGTTGCATTACATTACACATTCTCCACGCCGTACGACCGCATTGTATGGGATGTGGGTCACCAAGCCTATGCTCACAAGATTTTAACAGGAAGACGTGACAAATTCTGTACAAACAGAAAATTAAACGGGCTGGCTCCGTTTCCTACGCCATCCGAAAGCCAATACGATACATTTACATGCGGACACGCGTCAAATTCCATTTCCGCAGCACTAGGAATGGCTGTCAGCGCCAACCTGAAAAAAGAGACAAACAGACACATAGTAGCCGTAATAGGCGATGGTTCGATGAGTGGCGGTTTGGCATTTGAAGGCCTTAACAACGCTTCAGCCACACCTAACAATCTGCTCATAATACTGAACGACAATAATATGGCCATCGACCGTAGCGTCGGTGGTATGAAACAATACCTGCTAAACTTACATACATCCGAAGGATATAACCGTTTCCGTAATGCCATGTCCAAACAAATGGCAAAATGGGGACTACTCACAGACGAAAGGAAAAACGCTATAATACGTTTCAACAATAGTCTGAAATCATTGCTCATGCAGCAGCAGAACATCTTTGAAGGCATGAATATCAGATACTTCGGCCCAATAGACGGACATGATACGACATCATTGATAAAAGTCCTGAATGAAATAAAGGACATGAGCGGTCCGAAACTATTACATATCCATACGGTAAAAGGGAAAGGATATAAACCTGCGGAAGAATGCGCTACAGAATGGCACGCACCCGGAAAATTTGACAAGGCGACAGGAGAAAGACTAAAACTATCTACCGAAGGAATGCCACCGTTGTTTCAAGAAGTATTCGGAAATACACTTCTCGAACTGGCGAAATCTAATGATAAAATAGTAGGTGTCACACCTGCCATGCCAACAGGATGCTCAATGAACATAATGATGAAAGAAATACCGGAAAGGGTTTTCGATGTAGGCATAGCTGAAGGACATGCGGTAACATTCTCTGCCGGAATGGCCAAAGAGGGGCTCATACCATTCTGTAACATCTATTCTACTTTCATGCAAAGGGCATACGACAATGTAATACACGATGTAGCCATACAAAAACTCAATGTCATAATGTGCCTTGACAGGGCTGGGCTTGTAGGCGAAGACGGTGCTACACATCATGGCATATTCGACATTGCATACATGAGAATAATACCAAACCTGACCATAGCCGCACCTATGGACGAACATGAACTAAGAAAACTAATGTACACAGCACAAAAGCCCGGTATGGGACCATTCGTTATAAGATATCCACGCGGAAGAGGATTCATTACTGACTGGAAATGCCAGTTCGAAGAACTTCCAATAGGGAAAGGAAGAATTCTTAAAGAAGGAAATGACCTGGCTGTAGTCTCCCTGGGTCCCGTGGGACACAAGGCAAGAAAAGCCATAGAAAAAGCAGAACAAGAAAAGAATATAAGCATAGCACATTATGACCTAAGGTTTGTAAAACCGCTGGACACAGAGATGCTTAACGGCATAGCTAAAAAATTCAAGAAAATAATAACGATAGAAGACGGAATATTGGCAGGAGGCGCAGGAAGTGCTATAATAGAATTCATGTCGGACAATGGATTTGACGATGTTAAAATAAAAAGAATCGGCATAAATGACCGTTTTGTCCAACATGGAACAGTAGATGAACTATACAAGATATGCGGACTTGATGAATACAGCATTTACGAAACCATAATGCTTTTCAGCAAATAACGGAAAGGCAGAACAATAAAAATAAAAAACAAAGACTCATGAAAATAATAATAGCAGGTGCAGGAGCCGTAGGTACACATCTGGCAAAACTTTTGGCAGGAGAAGACCAAGATATAATTCTTATCGATGAGAATCAGGAAAGATTAGGGAAAATGAGCAGTAATCTGGATATGATGACGGTAAACTATTCTCCTACATCTATAAACGGTTTGAAAGAAGCTGGAGTTGCAGGTGCCGATTTGTTCATTGCTGTAACACCGGACGAAAGCCGTAATATGACTGCATGTATGCTGGCAAATAATCTTGGCGCAAAAAAAACTGTTGCGCGCATCGACAATTACGAATATCTGCTACCCAAACATAAGGAATTTTTCAGCGGATTAGGCGTTCATTCACTCATTTATCCGGAAATGCTGGCAGCCAAAGAAATAGTTGATGCAGTAAAAATGAGTTGGATCAAACAATGGTGGGAATTTGCAGGCGGTTCTCTTATCATGATAGGTGTAAAAATGATAGAACAGGCAGAAATACTAAATGTCCCATTCCACGAATTAGGAGGAAAAGGAATTCCTTTCCACATCGTAGCAATCAAAAGAGGAAATGAAACCATAATACCGAGAGGAGATGACTATGTAAAATTAAACGACATAGTATATTTCACCACGACAAAAAAATACATTCCCTACATAAGAAAAATATCAGGAAGGGAAAATGAAGCAGATGTCAGAAGCGTCATGATAATGGGAGGAGGCAGAATAGCTGTACGTACCACACAATACCTTCCGGAATATATGAAGGTAAAAATAATAGAAATAGATGAAAACAGATGCAACAGGCTTACAGAAATCGTTGACGATGACGTTATGGTTATAAACGGCGATGGCCGCGATATGGAATTGCTTCTTGAAGAAGGAATTAAAAATACAGAAGCCTTTGTAGCCCTAACCGGAAATTCCGAAACCAATATACTGGCTTGTCTTGCGGCAAAACGCATGGGAGTAAGCAAGACTGTTGCAGAAGTAGAAAATATCGACTATATAAGTATGGCAGAAAGCCTTGACATCGGCACTGTGATAAACAAGAAATACATTGCCGCTAGCCACATATACCAGATGATGCTAAAAGCTGACGTGTCAAACGTCAAATGTCTGACATTTGCTAATGCCGATGTAGCCGAGTTTATCGTAAAGGAAGGCTCAAAAATAACTAAAGCACCTGTAAAAGACATTGGATTGCCCAAAGGAGCAACAATAGGAGGACTTATAAGAAATGGTGAAGGAATTCTTGTTACAGGTAATACAACCATTCAAAAGGATGATCATGTTGTAGTATTTTGTCTTGGAGCAATGATAAAAAAATTAGAGAAATATTTTGGATAATCTGTTTTTTAACATAATAAAGAATATTTTTCCGCAAAATATATCCTAACTTTGCACGCAAGAATGAATTGGTAAGAGTTTTTTATATGATTGTTTGGTTAAAAATAATATTTATAGGCATATTGTCTTTCTTTGTTTTTCAGAACATGTCGGAAAAAGCGACTTTCGATTATAAGACTGACACATATGTTGACAATAAAGAATCGGAAAATGACGAAACTAAGTTCTCATTCATTGAATCATCTTCAAAATCCGACATACAACGAACTATAAATCATATGCTTAAGTCGCGATATGCGGACTTGTCAATTCATGCCTACATTTTCACGGCAGGCAATAAAAGCAACAATGGCAGCAAATTTTTATTACCAATAACATGCGGAGGCATGAAAAAATATGCAGGATTACCAGACTACCGTCTAAGCAAACTTTTACTATCAACATCTCACAATTTCATAAACTCTCCAAAACTTTATTATATCTACACACTGGAAAGAATTATAATATAGATTCCTTTCATAGCGTCCTATATACACTGTGGTGTTGTAGAATCAGCGTGTACGCACACATAGACGTATGCCGGCTATATTTATTTCGTTAAGTAGCTGGTATAAAACAGTTTAATCTAAAAAACCAAATAAACAATGTTTTTTATTTTTTTAATCGTAGTAATTCTTACAGCAATTGCCTTGGTAGTAGCTGCCATGACAATTGCCAAGCTCGTTGCTCCGCGGTCTTTCAATCCGCAGAAAGGCGAGCCTTACGAATGCGGTATCCCTACCAGAGGAGAATCGTGGGTGCGTTTCCGCGCAGGTTATTACCTGTTCGCCATCCTGTTTCTGATGTTCGACATCGAGACAGTATTTCTCTTCCCATGGGCAGTGGTGGTATCTGATGCCGGAATGTATGCCCTCTGTGGAGCGGCGTTCTTCCTGGGTATTCTTATCTTAGGCCTGGCGTATGCATGGCGGAAAGGAGCGTTGGAATGGAAATAAAGAAACGCACACAGATACGCAGCATGGAGTATGACGAGTTCCGTAATAACGATTATCTGGAACGAATGGTCAAACAACTCAATGCCGATGGAGCAGGCATAATAGTAGGCACTGCAGACGAACTGATAAACTGGGGACGAAGCAACTCGCTATGGTCGCTCACGTTCGGAACCAGCTGTTGCGCCATAGAGTTCATGGCACTGGGTGCAGCACGTTATGACATGGCACGCTTCGGTTTTGAGGTGACCCGTAACTCACCACGACAGGCGGACATGATAATGGTGCTGGGTACAATAACATATAAAATGGCTCCTGTACTGAAACGTCTGTACGACCAGATGGCTGAGCCTAAATATGTGGTTGCTGTAGGCGGTTGTGCCATTTCCGGAGGACCGTTCAAGAGCAGTTATCATGTTGTGAAGGGCATCAATGAAATAGTGCCGGTGGATGTGTATGTTCCGGGTTGCCCTCCGCGTCCTGAGGCGATACTTTATGGAATGATGCAGCTTCAGAGGAAGGTGAAGGTTGAGAAATTCTTCGGTGGTGTAAACCGAAAGGAACACAAGCCAATAATAGTTGACGGGAAAATAGACAAGTCCATGTTAAACGACTTTGCTCCTGATGATACGGGCAAGGATAGCAATATATAATAAAGGAAGGATATGAAATTAGAACATAAACTTTTTGAACTTAAAGATTTTGCCGTACAAATGGCAAAACTTAGAAATGAGAAGCATTTCGACTTCCTTGTGACGATTGTCGGAGAGGATTTCGGTGAGGAAGGACTCGGATGTGTATATATTCTTGAGAATACAAAGAATTATGAGCGCATTAGTGTGAAGGTTGTAAACCCTGACCGTGAAAACGCATACATTCCTACTGTAAGCCACCTGTGGAAGGCTGCCGATTTCCTTGAACGTGAGGTTTTCGATTTTTATGGCATAAAGTTCCTCGGTCATAAGGATATGCGCCGTCTTTATCTTCGCTCAGACTTTAAAGGCTATCCTTTCCGTAAGGATTATGACATGAGTCCTGAAAACAATACATATACGCTTGAAGACGACCCTG
>ERZ780076.898-NODE-898-length-11149-cov-2.664503_pt1 | contig 11149 bp, 9 predicted proteins | sample MGYA00511022_ERZ780076 | MGnify/ENA primary metagenome ERZ780076 (study PRJEB29588, sample SAMEA2148733) | human gut metagenome | biome: human gut; feature: human-associated habitat; material: faeces | place: Denmark | collected 2008/2010 ... | reverse complement strand
GCCCCCCATCTTGGCGCCTCGCCTCAGGCTTGTCCTGCGCGCCGGCCATCCAGACCGACAGTCCTTCGTCGTCCAGCAGCAGCCGGTAGAAGGGGCGGGGCAGGCCCATCTTTTTGATTTGGAGGCTCAGGGAGTGGAAGAACGTCCAGAAGTAGACAGCCGGCACGCCCAGCGCCACCACGGCCAGCACCACCGTGAGCAGAGCTGCGCCGTCTTTCTGGCCCACCTGCGACAGGCAGAAGCCGGCAGACACCAGCAAAATGGCCGTGAACACCAGAGGCCGGTGCCACGCCTTGTGGTGGCGCAGCAGGTCAAAGGCGGCAAAATCGTGGAAGTATGCAGCATCCATCTGGACGGAAACGGAGATCGGCTGAGACATAAAAATACCCTCCTTTTTGGTCATAGTACCATATTATTTTCCAACAATCAAGGATGATATTGCGCAGATGCCCTAAAATGTGCTAAAATAGGACGAAAAAGAAAGTTTATGGAGCTTTCGCTCTGACGGCGGACAGGCCGGATAAGGCGGAAGATGCGCGGTAGAATATCACAGAGAAGGAGGATGGGTGCGTGGGGCGCAGGATGACCCTGAAAGGGCAGATCAGTCTTTGCCTGGCGGCGTTTTTTCTGGCGCTGGCGGGGCAGATATTCTTGAGCTTTTACCAGTCCGGCACCGTGCTGCGGGAACTGGACGACCAGATGGGCAACTTCAACGCCATCAGCCGCTTTCAAAACGGCGTGGAGCGGAGTCTTTCGGCCATGGAAGATTACCGCTGGGAGTACGGCGATGCCAAAGCGCTGACAGAGGAGCTCCACAGCGCCTTTTCCGTCACCAACGCATGGCTCTGGCGCATCGAGAGCGACCTTGGCACTGTGAGTGAAGAGCAGTATCTGCTCTACAATGCCGTTTCCACTACCTACGACAGCTACACCGCACTGGTGGACCAGCTGGAAGAAGCGGTGAAGGAAGCGGACGTACTGGTGCTGGCCCTGCCCTTCACCAAAGAAACGGAAGGCCTCATCAGCAGACACATCCTTTCCCTCATGAAAGAGGACAGCCTGTTGGTAGACGTGGCCCGGGCCCAGCTCATTGACCGGGAAGCACTGCTGGACAAGGTAAAAAACAATCCCCGCTTCCATGTGGCCATGGACGTATGGTGGGAAGAAAACGAAGCCTACCCAAAGGACGGCGATCCCCTCCTCACCTATCCAAACGTCATCGGCAGCGCCCATAATGCAGAAATGAGCAGCACCGCCCACCGGGAAGCCCTCATGAATGCCCTCCATAACATCCGCGCTTTCCTGGATGGAAAACCGGTGAAGGGAAAGGTGAACAGAGAAGAATATAGAAGATAGATTTGAGAATTGAGATTTGAGATTCTTCGGAATCTTTTCCTGAAAAAGCAGGTCCCTCCTTTCGGAGAGACCTGCTTTTTCAGCCATTTCCAGGGAAGTGATTGTAATCAGCGCTTCCCTAGTCCCAGCATTCTACAGGAATCCCGTTTTCCATGCAGTAGGTATAGGCGTTGCTGTCCCTTTCGCATTTCACAGTGACCGGCGTATTTTTGAATACATCTTTCCCTATTTCCCGAAGGTTTGAGGGAAGGGTGATGGTCCAACGGTCCGGGCAGTCGGCGAAGGCTTCGTCTTCCAGCCGGAACAGCTGATTTCCCAGTTCCACATAGGTCAGTGCCTTTGCGCCTTTGAAGGCGCCCTCCCACACTTCCTTTACCTTTTCGCCGTAGAAGGCGATGAGTTCGGAGGAGGCAAAGGCATATTCGCCGATGTATTCAATATCCCTGCCGCCGTTTACGTAGAGAAGGGTGGCGTGATTGTAGGTGTCGGTGCAGATGTAATTGTTGAAGGTCATGGTCCAGGGATAGATGAGGATATGCCGTTTTCCGTCGGCCGATGTATATGCCGGACGGCGGGGATCTGCCATGATGGCACGGGCCATGGCCTCCCGGTCATAGTCTCCGTTCTTTTCCGCCTGGACTCTGATGAAATAAATTCTTTCGCCATTGTCCTCTTTTTCCCTTCCACCGGAATGCCCCGGATGCTGCTGGTAGAAGGAGCGGTGCGCTTGAAATCATCCATAAACCCGTCGTGGCTGTAGTATTTGGAATTGTCGTAAATGTGCCAGTGATTTTCAGCCCAGTACTTCCTCTTCAGCTGCTCGTCTTTCACTTCCCTCATGAGAGGCGACTTCTCTCCCTTCAGGAAATAGGGAATATGGTTTTCCCGGCAGTAAACTTCCCAGGAACTTCCCGGCAGGCAGCACACCGTGATTTCATCACCTTCAAAGACTCCCTCTCCGATACGGCAGGCCCCCTGAAGGAGCTCCATGAAATGAAGGTCCCGGCAGTGGGCAAAGGCATGGTCTCCCACATAGGAAAGGCTTCGGGGCAGCTCTGCCTTGGCAAAGTAAAGCAGTCCTTCAAAGGCATGGGCCCCTATGGATTCAAGTCCCTCGTCTGCCTTTATCTGGTACACTGTAGATTTTTGGAAACAGGACTCCCCGATTTCTTTGATATCTCCTTTCAGGTAAAGATAGCAGATGGGCGCTTTGATGAAGGCGCCGCAGTCCAGCTTCCTATAGGAAGCTGCTCCTTCTCCCTTTTCCGGAATGTGGATGACTTCAGGAAAGCGATCATTGTCTTCCTCCAGGAGCTTTGAAATATCCGGAAGGAGCCGCCTGTATTCCACCGGAAGGCCCGGGTGTTCTTTTGCAGAAATGATATCCCCTGCACCTGCCTTCGTAAGAATGGTGGTATGGCTGTCTAAAAGGTCTCTTTCCTTCATATATTCATAGGCCTTGCCGGAAAGAGGGATGTCCAGCCGCACGGGAGACTCCCGGTCCTCATCGTCTTCCACCATGGTATCCGGAGAAAGCTCCACCACCATGTTTCCCTCTGCCGCAGAAAGGGGATACACCGATACAGAGGAAGGGATGGACAGTACCTTCAAAGAAGGCAGCCTGTAAAAAGCATGCCTGCCGATGGTTCTAAGGCTCTTTGGCAGTCTGATTTCCTTAAGGTTCCTGCAGTAGCAGAAGGCGTAGTCGGAAAGGGCCGTCACCCCTTCCGGGAGCGTAATGGATTCATCGTCCCCGTGATAGAAATAGAAGGAGGGAATGGTGCCATCTTCTCCCATATTCCGGGATTGTCCCTTTTGAATGACGATTTCTTCTGTTTCCTTCTTTAATTCATCCATAAGGTCATAGGGAAATCTTATTTCCACGCCTTCCATGGCCGCAGCAATATCTCCTGCCTTTGGAAGAAGTTCCCGGTCCATGATCTCGTCAAGCGCCGTCCCCCCTTCCTTTATCCGCTGCAAGAGGGAAGGCAGCGGAAGGCCCCTCTGTTTTTCATAGGATGAAAGCACTGCCATGGAAAGTTCATACTTCACCTTTTCCAATGCTCCCCCAAGGCCGAAGGCCTCGGCAATACGGTCAGCGGTACCCTTTTGATCCCTGCCAAAGGCATAGAAAAGCTTATAGGAAAGCATGCTGCAGGGATTATGGGCCAGGGCATAAGCAGCCCCCTCCTTTCGGCGGCCCTTCTCCAGCTCTCCGTTTTGGATGGCAGAAAGAATCCTCTCCGGCACTCTCACGTCCTTCTTGTCCGGCGGCAGCAGGTTCAGCCGGTCCGCTGCATCCATCACCAGGCATCCCGCTGCCCTTTGATAGGCATTCATAAAGGACTTCATGAGGTCCTCTGATTGAAAAAGTTTCTCCAGCTCCTGCCTTTCCTGGCTGTTTGTAAAGGCATTGCCTATGGCATTGAAGAGACTGTGGCCGGCGCCAATGACCAGATTGGCAATGCCGGCGGTAATCATGCCTTCAATGGCGCCGCCGATACCGAAGCCGCCGCCTATAATGCGGCCTCTATACTCCTTGCGGAGTTCCCTATATTTTCTGGCCGCCTCGGCGCTGCCTGTAATCCGGCCCACCTTTTCCAGAAGGAATTCGATGAAGTCCTGCCAGGCATCCAGCGCAGAAGGGGCTCCTTCCTTCGTATCCCGGGTCATAAAGTTTTGAAATTCCAAACCGTAAATGCCGCGGCCCATGAGGAGGGACGATTCCTTTTTCAAGAGGCTTCCAAAGAGTTTCTTCACCGCCTTTTCATCGGAAACAAATTGAAGAAGCCCCTTCACATCACCTTCGCCCAGGTAAATACGCTTGAGTTCTGCCGGAGTTTTTGCTTCAGCCATCATGACCTTAAACAGACGGAAAAATCCCACCTGCCGCTCATCGTATTCAAAATGGCAGCCGTCCATGTCAAAAGCATAGACTCCCCTTTCTCCGTCATGGAAAGGACGGAGCGATTCACTGTCGTCATGGGGAGAGCAGAAAATAGGATAGATTTTTTCTTCCTTCTTCTCATCTACCTTCTTCAAGAGATCATCCAAAGAAGGCCCCTCTTCCGATGAGCCCCTTTCTTCGGAAGAAATCACCGGCGTCCCGCAGTGGGGGCAGAATTTCGAACCATCAGGCAGCGGTTTTCCGCAGTTCATGCAAAACATGGAAATCCTCCTATTAAACTATTAAATCAAAGGTTTCTTGTATTTTATTGTACTACGCAAAGCAGGGTATGTCACATGATAGACCGGGAATATATCTTCACTCTCCTTGCCACCAAAAAAGACCTCCCTCAGGGGGGAAGTCTTTTTTTAGTGCCTATCAGGCCTTTGCTTTTTTCGCTTTCACTGCGTGAGGTTCATTTCTCTGGCTGTGAAGGTGTTCATGCCAAGTGACCCAGATGCTGGATGCCACGCAGATGGAGGAATAGGCACCGGAGATGAAGCCGATGAGCATGACCAGGGCGAAGTTCTTTGTAGTATCCCCGCCGAAGAAGTAAAGGGATGCTACGCAGAAGAGGGTAGTGGTCAATGTATAGAGGGAACGGCGGATGGTCTGGTGAATGGAGTCATTGGCCAGAGTGGCAAAGCTGTCGGTCCTTCTGTGGGTGTGAAGGTTTTCACGGATACGGTCGAAAATAACGACCGATTCGTTCATGGAGTAGCCAAGAACCGTAAGGATGGCGGCCAGGAAGGAGGCATCCACTTCCAGATGGAAGAAGGCAAAGACTCCCAGTACCATGAGGATATCATGGCAGATGGCCACAATGGCGGAGATGGCGATTCTATGTTCAAAGCGGATGGACATGTAGAGAATCATGGCACCGAAGGAAATGAGCACGTTCAGCAGGGTGCTTCTGGTTACTTCAGAACCGATGACGGCACCTACCGTTTCGATACGCTTCACGTCGCCGCTGCCTACTTTATCCTTCACATGACCTACCACGGTCTGTGCCTCTTCAGAGGACAGGTTTCTGGTACGGATGATCACATCATTGCTGGTCTCACCGGACATATTGCCGGAAAGCTGGATGGTGGCTGTCTGGAGTCCGTCTTCTCGAAGTCCGTCACGTACTTCTTCTACAGTGACATTCTTGTCAAAGCCCAGTTCCAGAATGGTGCCGCCGGTGAAGTCAATGCCCCAGTTGAAGCGGAACAGGATGATGGAAATGATGGAGAGGATGATCATGATTCCCGAGAAGGTGAACCAGATCTTCTTATGGCCGATAAAATCGAAATTCTTAAACATTATCTGTCATACCCCCTTTTCCCGCCGAACCACCAGGGATTATGAATCCAGCTGGCATCAATAAGGAGCATCAGGAGGGTACGGCTCACGGTAATGGCGGTGAACATGGAAACTGCCACGCCAAGGCCCAGGGAGAAGGCGAAGCCCTTCACCGTAGCACTGCCCAGGAAGAAGAGGATGCAGGAGGTAATGATGACGGTCATATTCGCATCGAAAATGGTGACAAAGGCCCGCTTGAAACCGGCCTGCACCGCCAGACGAAGGATTTTGCCCGCCGCGATTTCTTCCTTGAATCGTTCAAAAATAAGGACGTTGGCATCCACCGCCATCCCCACTGACAGGATGACGCCGGCAATACTGGGGAGTGTCAGGGTGGCATGAAGGATATTCAGCACGCCCAGAAGGATGAGCACATAGACCAGAAGGGCCGTATCAGCCACAAAGCCTGCCATGCGGTAGACCGCCATCATGAAGAGTACCACCAGGGAAATACCGATGGTAAAGGCTACCACGGACTTGTCCTTGGAGTCCTGGCCCAGGGAAGGACCTACGGTTCTGACTTCCAGTACGGAAACCTTCACCGGAAGGGCGCCGCTTCGCAGAAGGATGGCCAGATCTTTGGCTTCTTCCAGGGTGCGCTGTCCGGTAATGACGGCAGAGCCGCCGGTAATGGCTTCATTAACCACCGGATTGGTCAAAAGTTCGCCATCCAGGTAAATCCCGAGGTGGCGGCCAATATTGGCGGCCGTGAGGTCGCCGAATTTTTTGCCCCCTTCATCGGTGAACTGCAGTGCTACCAGAGGCTGCTTGTTCTGACCCATTTCTTCCTTGGCGTTCTTCAGATCTTCACCGGTCAGTTTGACATTGCCTTCCTCGTCTTTAAATTCGAGGACTGCCGTCTTACCGATGGTTTCGATGGCTTTCTGGGGATCCCGTTCACCAGGGAGTTCGATAATGATACGGTTGGCCCCTTCCCGCTGGATAATCGGCTCTGTCAGGCCCATTTCATTGACACGCTTCTGCATGATATTAATGACCTGGGTAATCGCCTCGGGGGTGACTTTGTTCTGCGGCGTATCTTCCGCCTGCATAACGATATGGGTACCGCCCTGCAGATCCAGCCCCTGCCGGATATGGCCGGCCAGCGGTCCCACAGCGGCAGCAAAGGCACCGATAATGACCAGGATCACCACCCAGAATCGGATGAGAGCTCCCTTTCTCAGGGGGCTTTTCCTTTTTGTTTCCAAAACTTCAACCTCTTTTCGTTACAATGATACCGGTATCGGTTACAATTTTTGCCATTTTTCTATCAAAGGGTTCAGAAGGAATGGCATCCACCACCTGGAAATCCCAGAGGGCAGCCACCCTCTTTTCCAAAGGCACCCGGGTGAGGTAGCGGTCGTAATAACCGGCGCCCATGCCCAGACGGTTTCCCGCCCTGTCGCAGGCCACACCGGGAACCAGTACCAGATCCAGTTCTTCCGGTGCAATGGTGTCATACCCTTTGGGCAGATCCCGAAGGCCCAGGGGCCCTTTCACAAAATGGTCCATGTCCAGAAGTCTTCCGGCTTCCATCTGCCGTTTTAGCAGACATACCGGCACGTATACTTCCTTTCCCTCGGAAAGGGCCAGGGCGATGAGCCGGTCCAGATTGGACTCGCCTTTCATGGCCAGGAAGGCCATGATCCGCTTTGCTTTTTTGTATTCCGGAAGAGAAAGGATCTGCTCGGTGAGGCAGTCTGCCTTTTTGTCTGCCTCATCATCAGAAAGAGCCCGCCGTAAGGCGAGCATCTTCCGGCGGATTTCCTTTTTCAGTTCCGAAGAGGAAATATCCGTCTCTGTCATTTCTTTACCTCAGTTTTGGGCTTTGCATCCTTAGCCGCATCCTTGTCATCCACTTCTACTTCTTCTTCGATGACTTCAGTACCTGCGTCTTTGGGATCGTCTACTTCCACCACTTCTTCTACCACCTGAGTTTCCGGTTCATCCTTCTTGGATTTCTTGTTTTCCGGAATCACTTCAGAAGCAGGAGCTTCGCCTACAGCCGGCTTGCCTTCAAAGTGCTGGATCGCCGATTTTTCAACCTTGATGACTACTTTCGGTGCGATTTCCAGTTCCACGTATTTATCACGGAGAACTTTAATGGTTCCATGGACGCCGCCGGATGTTACCACCTTGTCGCCTTTCTTGAGAGCCATGAGGAAACGTCCTCTTTCAACCTTCATCTTCTGGGTAGGGCGGTACATGAAGAAGTACATAATGGCTACCAGAATGAGGAAAGGCCATACCAGGCTCAGGATATTCATTGCTTGTTCCACTTATGATTTCACCTCCAACGAACGTATAGAATCATTTTAGCATAAAACAGGGGGGATGTCTTTATCTTTTGTAGTTTGCCATGAAATTTTCGCGGAATTCCGTAAAGTTTCCGTCAATAATGGCCTGTCTCATATCTCGCATGAACTGGAGCAGGAAATACAGGTTATGGATGGTGACGAGACGGAAGGCCAGAAGTTCTTCGGACTTATAGAGATGACGGATATAAGCCCTGCTGTAATGGGTGCAGGTGTAGCACTGGCATCCTTCTTCCAGGGGCGCCCAGTCCTTTTCATATTTTTTATTCTTCATGTTCATGCGGCCGCTGTGCACCATGGCCATGCCGTTTCTGGCCACCCTGGTGGGGAATACGCAGTCAAACATGTCGATGCCCCGGGCCACGCCTTCCACCAGGCAGTCCGGCGTACCTACGCCCATGAGGTAGCGGGCTTTATTCACCGGCAGGAACTGGGTGGTATATTCCAGCATTTCATACATGAGGTCATGGGGTTCTCCCACCGACAAACCGCCGATGGCCATGCCGTCAAAGGGCATGGCAGAGATTTCCTCGGCGCTCCTTCTTCTGAGGTCCTTGTACATGCCGCCCTGCACAATGCCGAACATGCCCCGGTCGGTGCGGGTATGGGCCTTGATGCAGCGCTCCGCCCAGCGGGTGGTGCGGGCAGTGGAATGGTCGGCATAGTCATAATCTGCAGGATAGGGAATACATTCATCGAAGGCCATGGCAATGTCGCTGCCCAGATCTTCCTGGGCATGGATGGATACTTCCGGTGACAGGAACTGTTTGGAACCGTCCAGGAAAGAGCGGAAATGGACGCCCTCTTCCGTAATCTTTCTCATGGCCCCCAGGCTGAACACCTGGAATCCGCCGGAATCGGTAAGGATTCCTTTATGCCAGTTCATGAAATCATGAAGTCCGCCGGCTTCCCGGATCAGTTCCGTGCCGGGACGGAGAAAGAGATGGTACGTATTGGACAGGATGATCTGGGCGCCCATGTCTTCCAGTTCCTCCGGCGTCACCGTCTTCACCGTAGCCTGGGTGCCTACGGGCATGAACATAGGTGTTTTGAAGGTGCCGTGAGGCGTATGAAGAAGGCCCGCTCTGGCTCCTGTTTTCTTATCTTCTGCAATGAGTTCGTAGTTGATAACCATAGAGGATTCCTTATCTGATAAACATGGCATCGCCGAAGGAGAAGAAACGGTACTTCTGTTTCACCGCTTCCTCATAAGCTGCCAGGATATGCTCCCTTCCTGCAAAGGATGCCATCATCATAATGAGGGTGGATTCAGGAAGGTGGAAATTGGTGACAATGGCGTCCACCATATGCCACTGGTAGCCGGGGTAAATGAAGAGTTGGGTCCAGCCGCTGCCGCTCTTTAAGGTGCCGCTCTGTCCTGCCGATTCCAGGGTGCGCACGGAGGTGGTGCCTACGGCAATGATGCGGCGGCCTTCGCTTCTGGCCTGATTGACTGCATCCGCCGTTTCCTGGCTTACGGTGTACCATTCCTTGTGCATTTCATGGTCTTCGATATTTTCCTCATTCACCGGGCGGAAAGTGCCGATGCCTACATGAAGGGTAACGAAGAGAAGTTCAGCCCCCTTCTTCTTCATTTCCTCCATCAGTTCCGGCGTGAAATGGAGACCTGCCGTAGGAGCGGCCGAGGAGCCTTTGTACTTGGCATAGACCGTCTGGTACTCATCCTTGTTTTCCAGCTTCTTGTGGATATAAGGGGGCGTAGGCATTTCTCCCAGCTGGTCCAGGAGGCTGTCGAAATTACCGTCATAGTGGAATTCCACGACCCGGCCGCCAAAGTCCGTTTTGTCCAGCACTTTGCAATAGCAGGAATCGGAGAACTCGATTTCCGTGCCGGGAAGAGCCTTCTTGCCCGGGTTCACCAGCACTTCCCACACATCATTGCCCTTCGGCGTAAGAAGAAGCATTTCCACCTTGCCGCCGGTAGTTCTTTTCTTTCCGTAGAGACGGGCAGGAATGACCTTGGTATTGTTGAATACGAATACATCGCCCGGGCGGATTTCATCCAGAATATCCCGGAAATGATGGTGCTCCCAGGCGCCGGTGTTCTTGTCCAGCATCATAAGCCGGCAGGAATCGCGGGGTTCCGCCGGTTCCTGGGCAATGAGCTCTTTGGGAAGGTTATAGTTGAATTCTTCAAGTTTCATTAATTCTTATCTCCTGTCATTCAATGTAATTCTTTATCAGTTTAACCTTTATATTATATGACAAAATGATGGAAAGTTTCCAGTTTCCGGTTTATTGGAGACAGGCGTCAGGCGGAGGAACTATATGCCCGGTGTCAAAGGTGCAGAGGGCGGTGGTATCGCCGCTGCCCCTCTCAATACATTTTTTCCACTTTTGTCCCCGAGTAATAATGGGTGAGAATGGTCTTATAGTAGTCTCTTCCATTGCCCTGTTTTTCCGCCATGGCTTCGGCGCCCCACTGGGAAAGGCCCAGACCGTGGCCGCAGCCGCAGCCGGTGGCGTTAGCCGTAGCCGGTGATGACGAGATTGCTTCCTTTCACGTTCAAATCATAGAGGGTGCTGTCCAGGCCATAAATGGACTGGAGCTTGTCTCCCGGAACGGTCCTGCTTCCCCCTTTGCCGATGAGAGTAAAGGTCTTCACCCTGCCGGAAATGCCCCGGTCGCTGCTCCTGTGGGCTTCGCCTATGCGGAGCCTGGAGAGTTTGATGCCCTTTAATGAGCCTACGCCATAGCCATAGTTGCTCATGGTACGCACAAAGGAGGAAAGAGGAATGGTCTTTGTCCATGAATTTCCTACATAGGATTCCTTGACGCCCCGAAGATAGGGAATGACCGAGCCCCACACATTTTCGCTGTTTTCCGTATAGCCGCCGCCGCTGGAATGGAAAAGGGCATCAATGGGCTTTCCGCCGTAGGTCACGATTTCCCCTGCCGTTTCCCTCACCGCCCGGCTGGTGGCTTCCGTTTCGGAAGATATGCCGGAATAAACCTGGGACCTGGTATCATCGGTAACGTCGTAACCCGAGGAGCGGTAGCCATTCTTATGGTACATGGCATAGGTCCTGGCTGCCACCGCCTGGGCTTTCAGGGCATCGGCCTTCCAGGAAGGCACCGCTTCCGCCGGCACCACGCTCTGCAGGTACAGCTCCATAGGCACTGCATTCACTACGGTGACGCCGCTGCCCCAGGCAGAAGGGATGA
>ERZ780076.895-NODE-895-length-11207-cov-2.447005_pt1 | contig 11207 bp, 13 predicted proteins | sample MGYA00511022_ERZ780076 | MGnify/ENA primary metagenome ERZ780076 (study PRJEB29588, sample SAMEA2148733) | human gut metagenome | biome: human gut; feature: human-associated habitat; material: faeces | place: Denmark | collected 2008/2010 ... | reverse complement strand
CGCGGGCCCCCGCCCCCGCTGGGTTCTTTCTTTAAAAGAATTTCTTTTACCGCCTCCGGTTTGATCGCACCACCGCCAACCTGCACTAATGTCCCTGCAATGATCCGTACCATATTGTAAAGGAAACCGTTTCCCGTCACGCGGATCGTGATGATATCTCCTTCTTTTTCCACATCACAGGCATAGATCGTGCGCACCGTCGTCTTTACCTGTGCACCGATCGCACAAAAACTCTTAAAATCATGCTCTCCCTCAAGATAAGATGCCGCTTTTTTCATTTTCTCCACATCCAGTGGATAATGATAAAAATAGGTATCCAGCCGTCTTGTCGGCATACGGAATGTCCGGTTTAAAATACGGTATTCATAAGTTTTTCTGCTGTTCTGATAGCGCGGATGCCAGCCATCCTCCACCTCACAGGATCCCTGCACCACAATATCTTCCGGCAGTCTCTGATTGAGTGCAAATGCAATTTTATCTGCCGGCATCCTCGTGTTCGTATCAAATACTGCAATATTTCCAAGGGAATGTACACCCGAATCCGTCCGGCTCGCACCGCTCACCACGATCTGCTCGCCCAGAAGATTCGAAAGATTCTTATTTAGCACTTCTTCTATCGTGATACCGTTCGGCTGCACCTGCCATCCTTTGTAATTCGTGCCGTCATACGCCACGATCATTTTTACACGCATAGTAATCTCCTGTTCTGAGCCGCATGCTGCGATAAAGCGGCAACAATCTGACCTTCCCGCAGACATATTTTTATATATTGCCGTAAAAGCCGCTTGTTTTTCCAACAGACAAATATCCCTGGAATCAAGCTTATTTTTCACGCTGACTTTCTGTTCTGTTTAAAAAATCCGTAGAACAGAATAGTCCGTGCACTTCAATATCCAATGGGTGAAAACCTAATCTCTCAGCATCATTTCGCCCATTCCTTCTTTCTTTTCAACATCTTTTTCACTGTTTTGGGCGAAATCTTCTTCTATTTTCCCGTTTCACCCTGGATTTTTCATTTTTGCGGGCTATTTACGCTGGTTCATGTCATTTTCGCCCATTTTCCTGTATTTTGACTGATTTTCTATCAACAAATGGATGAATTACTTCTATTTTTCATCTGTTTCGCCCATGTTCAAACTTTTGTATGAATGGAACTTCTTCTTAGCCAGGTGAATATTCCTCCTGTGAGATTTTTTCATTCATAAGATTCGGGTGGCAAAGGGTGGCACACAACTTAGTGGTTGTCAAATTGCACAAAACCGCTCCTATTTTCCAGCTTTGTGCAATACCCTTCCAAAATGACAAACTACCCTGCCGGCATTCCATCATGAACCTCAGCCTGCCGGCACTGCAAAAATTTCCCGCGTCATAACTTACCTTACTGCGGAAACGGTAAAAAGAACCTGCACAGCAAAATAACCACAAAATACCCAATCACAAGCACATATGCTTTATGATCCACGCCTGCGTAACGCAGAGGTTTCATCTTGGTTCTGCCCTCGCCGCCATTGTAGCAGCGCGCCTCCATAGCCATCGCAAGGTCGTCTGCTCGACGGAACGCAGAGACGAATAACGGTACCAAAAGAGGAATCATGTTTTTCACTCTCAGTAACAGATTTCCGCTCTCAAAGTCAGCACCTCTCGCCTGCTGTGCTTTCATGATCTTGTCTGTCTCCTCGATGAGGATCGGGATAAAACGAAGTGCAATCGACATCATCATCGCGATCGCATGAACCGGAACACCGATCTTTGATAACGGCATCAGTGATTTTTCCAGACCGTCCGTGAGCTGGTTTGGTGTCGTCGTAAGTGTCATGATCGAGGTTCCAAGGATCAGGTAGGTCAGACGGATCGCCATCAGAATCGCATTCTGTGCCCCCTCTGCCGTGATCTTAAAGATCCAGAATTTCACGATCGGCGTACCAGGTGTCAGAAAAAGGTTGAATGCCGCCGTGATCAGCATCAGCACCACGATCGCCTTCAAGCCCTTTACCATAAACTTAAATGGAACTTTGGACGTTCTGATGCAGAAGATCAAAAATACAGTCGCAAACAGAAGTGCCGCAATCCCTTTAAAACAAAACAATGATATAATATAAATAAATGTAGCAAACAGTTTTACGCGCGGGTCCAGTTTATGAATGACGGAATCCGCTGGATAATACTGGCCCAGTGTAATATCTCTTAACATCTTCTTCCTCCGAACCGTTACATATGAAAGTCTGTTTTTCCAGAATCTATTCCGGTCAGCGCCTCGAGCAGACAAGCTCTTGCCTCCGCCACCGTGGTTGCATCTGTATCCACATTCAGACCTTTTTCCTTCAGTTCATGCATCAGGTAAGTCACCTGCGGTGCTGCAAGTCCAACCGCCTCAAGTTCTTTGTAGTGGCGGAATACTTCTTTTGGCGCACCGTCTAACATCACACTGCCGTGATTCATCACGATAATACGCTCCACATATTTTGCGACGTCCTCCATGCTGTGCGATACTAAAATAACCGTAATACCGCGTTCCCTGTGCATCCGCTCCACAAGATCTAAGATCTCATCACGTCCTGCCGGATCAAGTCCCGCCGTCGGCTCATCTAAGATCAATACCTCCGGCTTCATGGCAAGCACGCCCGCAATCGCAACACGGCGTTTCTGTCCACCGGAAAGATCAAACGGAGACTGGTAATAAAGCTCCTCCGGCAGTCCGACACTCCGCAGCGCCTCAAATGCCCGAAGACCTGCCTCCTCTTTCGACAATCCCTGATTTTTCGGTCCGAAACACACGTCGTCAAAGATCGTTGTCTCAAACAACTGATGCTCCGGATACTGAAATACCAGCCCGACGCGGTTTCTCAATTCACGCAGGTCAAAATCATCTTCATAAATATCCTGACCATGAAAATAGATCGTCCCGGATGTCGCCTTCATCAGACCGTTCAAGTGCTGGATCAAGGTGGACTTTCCGGAACCGGTATGCCCGATCACGCCGATAAACTGTCCATCCTCGATCGTTAAGTTTACATCCTTTAACGCCTGGATCTGGTACGCAGTCCCTTCGCTGTATACATAATTCACTTTATCTAAAATAATTGACATGTTCATCCTCATTTCTGGGGCACCCACTGCAGAGCAGCACCCCAAAAGCCTTCCATTTTACTCAAAATCAGATGATCTTTTAAAAACATATAACCATAAAATGCCTGCTCTACTGATATTCCATCTCTGCGCTCCACATCATACACATTCCATGATCATGAATCGATCTGTGCGATTCGCAGAATATGCCCCACAAGTTCTTCCCGCGTCAGCACGCCAAGCGGAATATCAAGTCCTGACTGTCTGAGCAGGTCAGCAAGGATCGTAACCTGCGGTACATCCAGCCGGTATTCCTTTAACTTTCCGACCTGGGAAAAAATTTCGCGCGGTGTCCCCTGCATGACAACTTTCCCCTTGTCCATCACAATCACCTTATCTGCACCGACGACTTCTTCCATATAATGTGTGATCAGGATCACCGTAACATTCTTCTCTTTTCGAAGCTGCTCTACCGCTTCAATAACTTCTTTTCGTCCATTCGGATCAAGCATCGCTGTCGGCTCATCGAGCACGATACACTTCGGCTCCATACGACACCCGCAATCGCAACTCTCTGTTTCTGACCTCCGGAAAGTTTGTTTGGCGAATGATGACGGTATTTTAACATACCGACTGCCTTTAAACTCTCCTCCACACGCTGCCAGATCTCATCAGTCGGCACACCGATATTTTCCGGTCCGAATCCGACATCCTCCTCCACCACACTGGCAATGATCTGATTGTCCGGATTCTGGAAAACCATTCCGGCGGTCTTTCGCACCGGAATGACATTCTCCTCTTTTGAAACATCCATGCCGTCCACAAAAAGACTACCCTCGGACGGGGCTAACAGTGCATTGATATGCTTTGCAAGCGTAGATTTACCGGAACCGTTATGTCCTAAAATTGCGATAAAATCTCCCTGCTTCACATCGAGATCCACATGATCTAAGGCAGTCTGGATCGACTCTACGTTTCCCTCTTCATCACGTCTGATATATTCATGCACAAGCTGTTTTGCCTTAATAATTCCCATCTGTTTTTATTCCTTCCCGTATCAGTCATCCCAGCGCAGTCTGTGCAGTTCTCCCTGCAGCTTCATATGGTCAAACTGATTCTGTCTGAGTGCCTCATAGAGCACGATCGCAACGGAATTTGACAGGTTCAGTGAACGTGTCTCCCCGATCATCGGGATCCGCACACAGGTATCCGGATTGGCTTTTAAGATCTCCTCCGGGATTCCTGCACTCTCTTTTCCAAACATAATATAGCAGTCCGGCTCGTAGGAAACCTCTGTGTATACATGGCGTCCCTTTGTCGTTGCCATATAGATCTTTGCACCCGGATTTTTCTCACAGAAATCATCCCAGTTTACATAAGTTGTCACGTCAAGCTCACTCCAGTAATCCATCCCGGCACGCTTGATCGATTTTTCATCAAGATGAAATCCAAGCGGTTCGATCAGATGGAGCCTTGTCCCTGTTGCGACACAGGTTCTTCCGATATTTCCGGTATTTGCCGGGATCTCCGGCTCATATAAAACAATATTTAACTTTGCCATAATAATCCTCATTTCCAGGCAGTCTGCCAAACAGACCACAATATGAAAAATAAGCTGTCATGCCTGTTTTTCACCCTGTTTTCTCAGCCCTGTAATAAATGCCTCCATGCGGTTCATCGCCTCTTTTAAATTCTCCAGCGAATACGCATAGGAAATACGGATAAATCCTTCCCCGCAGTCTCCGAATGCCGTTCCCGGAACGACTGCAAGCTTCTCTGTATTTAAAAGCTCCGTGGCGAACTGCTCGGATGTCATACCGAATTCGCTGATGCACGGGAACACATAAAATGCTCCAAACGGCTCGAAACAGGATAATCCCATCTCCTTAAAACGGTGCAGCAGATAGCGGCGTCTTCCGTTGTATTCCTCACGCATCTGTGCCACATCCTCATCACCGTTTTTTAATGCCTCCACGCCTGCGTACTGGCTGGTGGACGGTGCACACATGATCGCAAACTGGTGGATCTTTAACATCTGCTCAATGATCACACGCGGTCCACATGCATAGCCGAGACGCCATCCTGTCATGGCATGTGATTTGGAAAAACCGTTGATCACGATCGTTCTCTCCCACATTCCCGGCAGAGACGCAATCGTCACATGTTTCTCAAGGTAGGTAAGCTCTGAATAGATCTCGTCACTCAATACAAAAATATCATGTTTTTTGATCACTTCCGCGATTTTTTCAAGATCTGATTTTTCCATGATTGCCCCGGTTGGATTGTTCGGGAACGGAAGTACCAAAAGCTTTGTCTTTGGCGTGATCGCAGCCTCTAACTCTTCTGCAGTCAGACGAAATTCGTTTTCTGCCTTTAACTCGATCACGACCGGTACTCCGCCTGCTAAAACGGCACACGGCACATAGGACACATAACTCGGCTGTGGGATCAAAACCTCATCCCCCGGATCTAACATAGCACGCATTGCCGCATCGATTGCCTCACTGCCTCCGATCGTCACCATGATCTCATGATCCACGTCATAAGATATCCCGTAATGACGGTTCAGATAACGGTCGATCTCTGTCTTTAACTCTTTTAAACCTGCATTTGAGGTATAATGTGTTTTTCCTTTTTCCAGGGAATAAATACCCTCGTCGCGGATATGCCACGGCGTATCAAAATCCGGCTCGCCGACACCAAGGGAGATTGCGTCCTTCATCTCATGTACCACATCGAAGAACTTACGGATCCCGGACGGCTGGATCGTTGTAATTGTTTTATTTAATGGATCTCTCATATTACATCTCTATCCTTTCATCTTTTGCCGGTTCTGCCATAACGGTTCCGTGATCTTTGTATTTTTTCAGAATAAAATTCGTCTTTGTACTTAAAACAGAATCAAGCGGTGAAAGTTTATTGGAAACAAACTGGGAAACCTCACGCAGTGTCTTTCCCTCAATCGTTACCATAAAATCAAATCCGCCGGAGATCAGATAAACGGAATTTACTTCCGGATAGTTGTAAATGCGCTCTGCCACCTTGTCAAATCCCATTCCGCGCTGTGGTGTGACACGCACCTCGATTAAAGCTGTCACCTTTTCAATTCCCGCCTTATCCCAGTCGATCAGGGTATGGTATCCGCAGATAATATGCTCCTCTTCCATTTTCTGAAGCTCATTTACCACGGCTGCCTCATCTACACCTAAAATGATAGCCAGTTCCTTTAAATCAATTCTGCTGTTCTTCTCTATAAAAGTTAAAATCTTTTCACGCATGATAATCCTATCCTCCATAATTTGTACTCTTTTGAGCACTGCTTTAATCCATAACAACAGATCTGCCCGCTAAACGAAACTTGCAGTCTGTTTTTGTGTGAAAAATCTGATTTTCACACATTATACAACTTTATATAATTCGTCCGTCTTCGGCGGCTCTAAAAACCGTCTCTCATCCTCATTTAATAAAACTCTGTCATTTCCGGCTGTTGCTTTTCCGATAATTGTTGCCGGTATTCCTGCTTTTTTCAGTTCATTTACCAGCAGATTGCCATCGGCTGCTGCCATCAGCATAGAACCGCTTGAGATCAGTTCATATGGGTTGATTCCGAAAAATTCACAGATCTCGATTGTTTCCTGACGAACGGGAATCTTTTTTAAATCGATTTCAAGTCCGACGCCAGATGCTTCTGCCATTTCCCAGAGTGCACCAAAGATACCGCCCTCTGTGACGTCATGCATAGCACTAACGCCAGACCGAACGGCGACTGCAGCCTCTGAAAGCACGGATAAATATACATCCAGTTTTTTCGCATTTTCGATAAATGGTGCAGAAAATCTTGTTAAAAGATCTTTTTCTTTTTCCTTTGCAATGATGGAGGTTCCCTCGATCCCGATCCACTTTGTCACAAGAATATCCATGCCCGGCTTTGCCCCTCCGGTAGAGATCAGGCATCCGTCTTTTACTTTGCCGACACCACAAACGGAAATAACCGGCTGGTTGACAACTGCCGTGATCTCCGTATGACCGCCCATGACCTGCACGCCTGCCTTTGCACATGCAGCTTCTACCTGCTGCATCATCTCTCTTAGATCAGGCTCTTCAATCTCCGGTTGAAGCACCCAGACCGCCGACCGGCTCTGCCCCGGCACTGGCTAGATCATTTGCCGTAATCTGGATTGCAAGTGTACCGATATCCTGTGCCGTTCCTGTGATCGGATCTGTTGACATCACAAGTGTCTCATCCTCTGCCAGCTTGACCGCCGCGCAGTCCTCTCCCACACCGGCGCCTAAGACAACCTCCGGTCTTTTGGTATGTATCTGTTTAAATACGGAGCGTTTGAGCACATTCTCCGGTACTTTTCCAATCTTCATCGCAAACTCCATTCCTGTTTATAGTTATAGGCTGTCTCTTACGTGGCAGCCTCTTTTTGTTTCTTATAATAAATTACTGACCATTTCCACCGTTATCTCCGCTGACGTCCACCTGTCCGTCTCCGACAATTGCCTGTTCCTCTGCAGACTGGTTCTCTGCCGGCTGTTCCGGTGTGGCTGCTGCCGCTGCAGTAAACTGGGCAACTGCGGCATAGATCGTTCCTTCATCACCGGTCGCCAACGCCGCACCGATTGTCGCTGATGCATTCGGATCTTCCGATGCCGTTCCAACGTTTACGATCTTTGGTGATGCCTTATAAGTACTCTTATTAAATACTTCGCGGCTCTCTTCGACACCATCTACCGTAACGACTTTCCAGAGCTGTGCCACATATCCGACATGTTTTCCCTGGGATACACTCATAGTTCCCACCGGATCTCCGGTTGCAACAAACTGTGTGCCCGGATCCTGTTCTGATACAACTTCACTCTCATATGTCACCTTACGGTTTGCAGGTCTTGTCTCTTCCCCGTAAATATTGAAGTAAACATTTTTTCCTGAAGTATATCCTTCAATATAGATCGGTACGTCCTGATTATTGACAAATTTTAAATCCTTGTAATCGCCTGCGATCGCAGCATCCATGGATGGTTTGACATAGGTAACGATCATAGAATGGTTCGAACGCTCGGTAACTTCAAGTTCCGCTAAAATAACTGCATTATATAATGTTGTGGAAACCTGGCAGACGCCACCGCCATAGGACTGTACGGTCTGTCCATTTTCATAGGCTCCGGCCAGTTCATACCCATTGGCTGCATCTAACGGTCCGATCGTCTCATAAACAGAAAACTCTTCTCCCGGATATAAAACAGTTCCATTGATCTTGCCTGCTGCCGTTGCAATATTGTCACAGCGGTTCTGGGTAGAAGAACTGTAATTCGTATTGAATCCACCGAGCAGATCTTTTACCTTAGAAAGCTCTTCCTCGCTTCCCTTCGGCTCCACGATCTCTGCTGTAAGTTCAATATTTCCACCCTGTCCGTCCCAGTCGTTACTGACGTAATTTTCGATCGCTGCAATCGACTTTTCTACGTTGACTTCAACACCCTGCGACCCTTTGATGATCTTAAATGTTCCATTTTCACGCACCAGACCATTGTCCACTGCCTTCTGATCGAGCTCATCCGCTTTCTCGGCAAGCAGTTCTGATACTGTATCATGATCTACGTTCAACACCATATCAATGACAACACTGCCATTTTCAAGGTCTTTCTTATCTTTGTATTTTTTAATCAGATTGCCGCTTTTTCCGACATCCATCGCCTCTGAAACAACATTCATATCGGTAAACTCGAGTGCCAGATCCGATGCCTTTACCTGCGTACTATGCTCTCCTGCAGTCAGTGTAAATACAGCTTCCCCTGCATTATTTACATAATCAGTCACTGCATTCAAAGCTTCCTGTTCTGTCATACCGCCGACATCAATATTGCCAATATAAACTCCCTGCGCAATACGGTCTGTGTCTTCCGCTTTTGCCTGCGTCGGATTTAAAATAGCGCCAAATGCCACGGCTAACCCCAGAGCTGCTAATATTTTACCTGTTTTTTTCATCTTTTCCCTCTGAAACTATTACTTTTGCTGAATCTTTGCTGTTCATTTTATCACAACTGCCCTCTTTTTCAAGGTGCATTACCACGAATATATTTGACTGTTTGCCCTGTTTTTAGTATATTTTACATGAACAGATTTATTACAACAGTGCCGCAAGTACAGTCGTAAGCAGCATCGTTCCAACCAGAATGATCACAACTGCTGCAAGTACTTTTTTATTTTTCTTTTTACTGAAATCATACATATAAATGTACCTCCATTTCAAAAAACACGGCACGGAAAGGATTTCACATGCCATTTTTAGGTTTATTCATTGCAGTTGTCTGCCTGTTCACATTTTTCCGTAAACGTTCAAACCGCTCCCAGGAGAACGTAACTGACCGCTTCTGGAAAAGGGAATCCATCGCAAACAACACCCGCTTACAGGATTTAAGCGGACTCCCCTATATTACCATACCTTTTGACAAATTTCCAATAGGTATGTACGAAAATGATTTATTAAAAAATTATGAAAATACCCTGCAGACGCTTTCCGGGCAAAAGATCGTCAATTTCGGCACACAGACCAATACTGATCTGAAGATCACTTACGGTACTGCCAGTCTCCCTGCCCTGACGGAATACGAACAAAATTTTACCACACTCTGTCAGACGCTTACCGCCTATGCCGGACAGCTTTTCGAACTCGGTCATACCGATGATGCCCGTACAATTTTAGAATATGGTATCAGTATCGGCTCCGACTTAAGCCAGAATTATCTGCTTTTAGCTAAGATCTATCAGTCTTCCGGCGAAAACGGACGGATCCGGGAACTCCTTGCATCCGCAGAACAGCTTGATTCTCTGATGAAACGTTCGATCGTAGAAAAACTGACCGCCATGCTCCCGGAAGATACCGCAAATACGCCGGTACAATGATCCGTATCATGCTTCATAGACATCCGGCTCGTTCCACACATAATATTTTATGGCATTTTCCCATAGGTGGCGATCAGCCGGTCCGTCAGTCTTGACGCCTCGCTCCTTGTCATCTCCGGGAAATTTTCCGGCAGTTTGATCTGATAATGCGCCGCATATTCTCTTAAGTATTTTATCTGCCGTGCCGTTGCCGGCGTCTGTTTTTTCGCCTTATAAAGAAGCGGCTTTGGCATGAAATCTCCGGCAGATTCCTCCTCGTATCGTTCCCTGAGTGCCTCGTAAACCTGCCATGTTTCATATGCATCGTCAAATGCACGATGGGCATTTTCTCTTTTTACCCCAAAGTAGGCACACAGGCTTTCCAGATCCTTTTTCTGCTCTTTCGGCAAAAATTTCCTTGCAAGTTTTAAGGTATCAACCGCATTCCGTTCCAATGGCATATTATGATTTACCGCCCACTGCTTTAAAAATCCATAATCAAAAATCACATTCTGCCCAACGATGATATCCTCTCCGATAAATTCAAAGAACTGCCGCATTGCCTCTTCTTTTTCCATGCCGCCCTGCACCATCGCCTCCGTGATCCCGGTAAGTTCAGTCACTTTTTCCGGTATCTTTACGTTCTGGCATAAAATTGCACCAAATTTATCGACCGCCTGATGGTTCCGGACTCTGACTGCCCCTACTTCTAAAATATGATCGGTCTTTGCATTCAGACCTGTCATTTCAAGATCAATGACTACATAATCCTGCATCCTCATCCTCCATGATCCACGTCACCTTCGCCTGATGGTCTAATGGATCCCTGTCCGTATAATCGAACAGCGCATACAATGGTTTTCCTGCCCGTTTGGGCAGTTCTTTTAATACCCGTTCCCCTTTATCCGGAAAACGATAGGAAAAACACTCCACATGCGACTGCTTTCCATTTTTGCAGTATGCCCGCGTCACCTGTTTCCATACACTTAAATCTTTTGCCCAGGCAGGCCTGCTCTTGCAGTTTTCACGGTAATAAAGATCAAAGATCAGGCTTTCTTTTATGATATCCAGGATTTCCAGATGATCAGCTTTTTTCCCTGCCTCCGTAATATTCCGCTGTTCTCCGGCAGTGATATCTCCGGCAAATGTTTCTTTGATAAATTCCAGCAAGATCTCCGAGCGCCGGATCCTCGCGTGGCTCATGCCAAAATAGCCGTTTCTCTCATAATATTTTCCAAGCTCCTGAAACATG
>ERZ780076.892-NODE-892-length-11271-cov-2.577211_pt1 | contig 11271 bp, 6 predicted proteins | sample MGYA00511022_ERZ780076 | MGnify/ENA primary metagenome ERZ780076 (study PRJEB29588, sample SAMEA2148733) | human gut metagenome | biome: human gut; feature: human-associated habitat; material: faeces | place: Denmark | collected 2008/2010 ... | reverse complement strand
TTCCATCCAGAACAGGTATTTCTTGATGAGGCTATTGATATATATTGTAAGATGAAGGAGAAACTGGCAGAGTCGGACAACAGTTTTCGTGAGGGTACTATACAAGGTTATACTCAGATATTACTTTATAATACATTTTATTATTTCGATAAGATGCGTAGAGAGCATATTGATGATTATTCAGGATACAACAGAAACCATGAAATATATACAGATTTTATGAAAGTTGTACAAGAAAACTATATGCGTGAACGCAGCATAACGTATTATGCAGATTTGTTGTGTATTACATCCAAATATCTTTCTCAGGTTATTAAGAATGTTACTGGAAGACTGGCCGGTGAGTGGATAACGGATTATGTGATTCTGGAGGCAAAAGCATTGTTGAAAAGCAATAAATATACCGTACAGGAAGTGTGTGATATGCTGAATTTTGCCAACCAGTCTTTCTTCGGAAAGTATTTTAAGAGGAAAACAGGTATGACTCCAAAGGCTTATATGAAGAGTTAAAAATAACGGACAGAATTGTTTTTACGCAATCCTGTCCGTTTCATTATTTTCTGTTCTGTATATGTTATGGCATGAATGCATCCATTATTTCTGTTGGTCTGCCATCCTCTGTAAATGCGCCGAGACGGTATTTGTTAGGTTTGCATTCAGGTTCCCAATAGAATACACCTTTGCAAATGCCATCAGTGCTTTCAATACATTTTGTGATTAACTTTCTCAGCAGTTTGTAACCATTATTCAGTGTTTCCTTGTTGGCTAAATTGCCATTATTGTCCGCACATTCCATTCCGGTCTCTACTATCATCACATCACAATTATATCTCTCGTTTACGAGTCTTATATTCTCAATACAATCGTTTATGGTCTTTTCAGGAGTATATTCCGGTTTTTCCATCATTGTCCAGTAAGGATAGATAGACATCCCTATCATGTCCCATTTGCCACCGTTTGCCTTCAGTTCATCGAAGAACCAGCGATACAGTTCTTTGTCGTATCCATTGTCAAGATGCACAATAACTGTAGAACCCGGAAAAACTGATTTTACAGCGTCATATCCAGAGTTAATAAGCTCTGCCAGGTTTTTCCAGTTCATTCTGAATTTTACAGCAGTTGATTTGCTTCCAGACTCTTTTACATCACATTCGCGGATATCATATGAAGCACCGCTTGTTTCCGGATTCTCATCCCAAAGCATACCCGGACGTATCTCATTGCCTACCTGTACCCATTTAGGAGTGATTCCTTCTGCTTTCAACGCTTCAAGAACATCTTTAGTATGGTCTGCCATTGCTGTCTTCAGCTTGTCAAAGCTGAGATTTTTCCATGCCGCAGGCTTATGCTGTTGCCCCGGGTCTGCCCACCAGTCACTGTAATGGAAATCCACCATCAGTTCCATTCCGTTTGCCTTGGCGCGGCGTGCCAGCTTAAGCATATCTTCCTTGCTGCTCCAACCTTCTTTAGGATTAACCCATACACGAAGACGGATAGCATTAAGACCAAGTTCTTTCATCAGTGATGTGCATTCCTTTTCTTCTCCTTTTTTATTGTAGAACTTGTGTCCTTGCGATTCCATTTCTGTGACCCAGCTGATGTCTGCACCCTTATAGAAAGGCTCATAATCTTCTTTTTCTGTCGAATATTCCGTTACAGGTATTTCAAACTCTCCGGTCTTCAATCCTTTGGCCGACGCGCGAAGACGAATCTTGCCGGGTTTCTCTCCTGCTTGTAGTATCACTGTCAGCATTCCGTTGAATGCATGCATCTCCGGTTTGTGAAACAAGTCAAGGCATGTTGGGTCACCATTGGCTGAGGCTCTATACTTTCCGGCACCATCGACACGGAAATTAACCAGACGTCCGTCTGTAGGACAGAGATTGCCGTCCTTGTCTTCAATGCGAAGAGTTACATAAGCCAAATCTTTGCCATCGGCTTTAAGACTTGTGTAGTCTGAAACAAGTTTTATACGGTAAGGTTTTCCTGCGGTATGTAAGGATTTCTCAGCGGCTTTACTACCGTCGCTGTTGTAAGCAATGACTTTTAATTCTCCCGGCTGATATTTCACATTATGCCACATCAGACGATAACGGTTCACTACTGTAGAGTCGTTCTTTGTTCTTATTCCCTGGCTTACTCCGTTTACGAACAGTTCAGCAGAAGGATAGTTTGTATATACGAATACAGGCACATCCTTTCCTTCATGTCCTTCCCAGTTCCAGTGTGGCAGTATATGCAGTGTCTCAGCATCCTTGTTCCATACACTTCTGTAGAGATAATATCTGTCTTTAGGAATAGATGCAAGGTCAATTATACCGAACATAGAGCTATGGTTAGGCCATGCATCTGTGTCATATGGGCTTGGTTCGCCAAGATAGTCGAATCCGGTCCATACGAACTGTCCTATAGTCCATTCATGGTCTTCTGCAAGTGCGAAATCTATATCAGGAATGTTTGACCATGAACAGTATTCAAGGTCGTATGAAGAAGACTGGTGGTCATCGTACTTGGCGTCTGCCTTACTTTCAGCCGGAAACTTATATACTCCTCTTGAACTTACTGTAGAAGATGTCTCAGAGCCTAAGACTATGTTTTGAGGCAGTCTTTCATAAGCTTCTTCGTAACGGTGGGCACGATAGTTGAATCCAGGAATATCAAGCATAGCAGCAAATCCGTTGTTCAGTACACAGCTCACCTGGTCCATACCGCATGTAACAGGGCGTGTAGGGTCTTCCCTATGACAAATATCCTGCAGGAATTTTGCTACTTTATAACCCTCAGGACTACACTGTGTAGGCACTTCATTACCGATGCTCCACATCACTACACATGCATTGTTACGATACTGTCTGAGCATGTTTACCATATCTTTTTCAGCCCATTCGTTGAAGAAGCGATGATAGCCGTTGTCGCATTTTGCTATGTCCCATTCATCAAAAGGCTCAATCATCATCATAAAGCCCATTTCATCGCATAGCTTTACAAGTTCCGGAGCAGGCATATTGTGCGCAGTTCTGATAGCATCGCATCCCATTTCTTTCAGCAGTTTCAACTGATGACGCAGAGCAGATACATTTACAGCTGCTCCAATCGGACCTAAGTCATGGTGATTGCATACTCCCTGAAACTTACGGTGTTTCCCGTTAAGGAAGAAACCCTTGTCGGCTATATACTCTATTGTTCGTATTCCAAATGTTGTGGAGTATGTGTCCTGTAGAGTTCCGTCTGCGTAAATCTCTGAAACAGCCTTGTAAAGATTAGGTTCTTCAGGTGACCACAAAAGTGGATTGTTCACAACAAAATTCTGTGTGAACGGCTGTCCGTGATTTATAAATCCCTGGTTGTTCTTGACGGCAACAATCTTGCCTTCAGGGGAATATATTCTGGTGATTACTGTCAGTTTCTTTTTATCAGCATTTTTAATCTCTGTGCGAAGATTTACAGAAGCGTAATCCTTTCCTACATGAGGTGTAGTAATCTGTGTACCCCATACCGGAACATGTATCTTTTCTGTGGTAATAACATGTACGTTTCTGTAAAGTCCGGCACCCGGATACCATCTTGAAGACTGAGGTCTGTTTTCAAGGCGTACGGCAAGGATGTTGTTTTTACCATCCTTGTTTATAAGGCTTGTAACGTCGCAGTGGAATGAGTTATATCCCAAAGGCCAGAAACACGCCTCCTGTCCGTTGACATATACACGTGCCTCACTCATTGCTCCATCGAATACAAGTGTAGTCTGTTTGTCATTGTCAACATTGAATGTGGTCCTATACCATCCCACACCTACATATGGCAGTCCTCCTGTACGTCCGGTTTTTACAGAAGCCTGTGTCTCGAAGTTCTGAGTAATGGCTACATTCTGCAAGTCATTGTTTCTGTCGAACGGACCGAATATAGCCCAGTCATGAGGAACTGTTACTTTTTCCCATTTGCTGTCATTATAGTCAGATTTCTCAGCTCCGGTAGCCTCACCTTTAAAGAATTTCCATCCCTTTTCGAGGGTTTCAATGTTTCTTTGGGCATAAGTATTTCCGGAGAATGTTGATACAAGAAAAAGTAATGCAGTGATTAATTTTGTCAGTTTCATTAAGTAAAAGGTTTATTTGGTTATAAAACAGGGTATATGTACTGTAATAACATACACCCTGTAAAAATAATGTTTTTGTTTATCTTTTAAAAGCATTTAATGAGCTCATTGGGTAGCCTTCATCATTGAACATACCTTTCTGGTATCCATTCCATCCGGCATAGCATTGTGGCTCCCATGCAAACACTCCCAAACATCCTTCAACTGTTTTTGCTTTAGTCATGAAGTCTGTATAAAATGCTTCGGCTTCTTCGTAGTTCCATGGAATACCTATTTCGCACATCATTACTTTAGTGTTGTATTTTCCAATAAGCGCTTCCATGTTGGCTATACAGTCATTATTTAACTCTTCCCATGTTTTACCGTTCTTGTCAATTTCTTGCCATCCGTTATTATCGTCTTTCCCAGGGTAAAGAGACATTCCTATGATATCCCATTTTGCACCATTTGTTTTTAATCCGTCAAATATTCTGTTATAAAGATTTGAGTCGTTTCCTTGGTCCAAATGAACTATAACTTGTGCTTCGGGATATATTTCTTTTACAGCATTATATCCGGAATTGATCATCTTTGCAAAATTCTCACTACCACCTTGATTAGTATTTCCATCAGGGAAAAGAATACCTTGATGTGTCTCGTTTCCTACTTGTACCCATTCGACATCTATTCCCATATTTTTAATTGCAGAAAGAACGTCTTTTGTATGAGATGATATGGCTTCTAACAATTGGTCAATATTATAATTCTGCCATGCTGCCGGCTTTGTCTGATTTCCAGGGTCTGCCCAAGTATCACTATAGTGGAAGTCAATCATCAGTCTGTATCCTAAATTATGTGCTCTCCATGCTTTGATGATTACATCATCTTTTGAGCACCATCCTTCTTCAGGGTCAACCCAGACACGCAGTCTTATGGCATTCATTCCGAGTTCACGAAGCAGTTCCATACATTCACGTTCTCTACCTTTTGAATCGTAGAATTTCCTGCCTGATGCTTCCATTTCTGTAAGCCAGCTTACGTCTGCTCCTCTTGCAAATCCTGTCATGTCATAGCCTCCTGTAGGATCATCTGTTCCTTCTGTTTCAGGGAATGTAGGTCTTTCATCATTGTTACATGATGTTGTCATGGCTCCGCATACTATAGCCAACGCCATGAATAAGTATTTAAGTTTTTTCATGATTTTATTCAGTTTATTCGGTTATTTCTTTATAACTCCATGTCATTGTATTTAAATCTACTGTTATTGAAATATTCAGTGTAACATTCCAATCATAACCATAAATCCAGAGAGCACCGGCACCTATAGATAATTCTTGTCCGTTAGGGTTGCTTTCACTCCATGTACTCCCGTATAAAGAGTATGTGCTTTCATCTACGAACATGAAATCGAAATTATATAATCCATTGAATATAATTGGACAATAATATGGCTACTGCAAAAAATACAAGATTTGATTTTAAAGGTCGTGACGGTAATTATGCTCCATTAATGATGGAGCAGTTTATGTCTTTTTTATTGGAGAAAAAACTAATATATGACCTATCTACTGAACAGTTTCTAAATATTGAAGAAGGAGGAGTTAAGAACTTTAACCGTATTACCGCCATTAAACCACATATCCCATTTATCTTCAGATGATGAGAGTTTAGTGTTGTCGTTGGGGTCACAACCGTACCATACGGAGTTTGTTCTATCAATAATCTGGAAATCAAGTTTATCACCTGAATATGTACCAGTATAGATACCTTTGTCTTTATTTACCAGATTTAATGTCGTTAGAGCTACTTCACTGCCATCATCATTGTAATGTACTACATCAAGAGTTTGAGAATACGATGACGGTATGTCTGTTCTTCCAGCTTCAACATATACTTTTCTGTCGTTCGGATTTATTAAATCCAGTTTTATAGTACATTCTCCAACCTCTGGTATTGTTACAGAAATATTTCCTGCGTTGTCAGCAAGTACAAGATTATTGTTTTCATTTGCAAATGCAACGTTTACAGGAATACCTGCGCCGTCGTTTGTTCCGGTCTCTACATTCCATTGATCACCGTTTCCGGAGATTGTAATGGTCTTTTCTCCTGCCTCAGTAGCGGTGAATGATGCTATCCATAAACTGTTTTCCTTGTCCAAAGTCAGGTTAATAGGCTCTTCACTTAGTCCTGATATAGTTAGGGAAGATATATAAAGTGCATCCCAGGTAGCTTCCTTTGTATTGACATTTACGTAGTAGCAACCAGTACTTCCCGGGAACCACATATTTTGTCTGTTGTTTCCTGCGTCACTTGTTATGTGGAAAGCTCCTTCATCACCAGCTGTTCCCCACATCAATCCGTTTCCTTCCTTAAGGAAGTAATGATACCATCCGTATGGAGTAAACATGAAACCACTGTATATTCCATTAGCCTCTGGAGAATATAAGATTACACCTGTTTCTCCCAGGTTAGCGTTGTCATTGTTCGACTCAACAACGATTCCAGTATTCATATCCATAACATATGGTGTGATAGCAACCCTTACAATATTACTGTAAGCATAAGGTATGTTTTCGCCTGTTGCGCTTCCGAGACGGAAGAATACATTATTTGCTTCACCGACCTTTGCTCCAAGTTCGTTTACAATAGAGTTAAGTTCACCACCATTGTAAGCTATAGAGTTAGATGTAGTTTCATTTTTGTAAACCTGTCCGGAGAAGTCCTCTGACAGTGAAATCTCCATATAGTTTTTTGCTTTTGCAGCTGTTCCTACAGTTGTGTCGCTTATCTGTACATCCTGTCCTTTCCACGCAAATGATAGAACAATCTTTTGTGACATTTCAGATGTTAGAACCACATTGTCTGTAGTGGCTATGAGCTCATCTGAGCCTAAACTTTGGAGATAAATTTTGTCTCCGTCCTTCTCGCAAGATATTAATGCAAAGATTGATGCGAGGGTTAGTAATATTTTATTTAAAGTTTTCATGTAATTGAGTTTTTAAGTTTTTGAGTTTTTAAGTTTATTGGGTTAAGTATCTATAAACTGATAAACTTACCTACTTATAAACTAATACTAATACTCTTCATTCTTCAGATTTGGATTGGCTGTCAGTTCTGCCGATGGAATAGGATAGTAATTGTACTTACTGTCAACAGAAGTGCCGTTGCTTGATCCTCCTTTGAACTCCCACATATAGTCAGCAGTAGTAAAGCGGTTGAAACGTATAAGGTCTGTACGTCTGCTGCATTCCCAGTAAAGCTCACGGGCACGTTCATCAAGGAAGAACTGGAAATTATTTTCTTTAAGGTCTGTTTCTGTTACGTCCTGACTGTTATTGCCGAAAGCACGTTCTCTCAATGCATTGATATAGTTTACGGCAGAAGCCATGTTTCCGTTTCCTCCGCGTGCGGTAGCTTCAGCATACATCAGATATACATCTGCCAGTCTGAATAATGGATAATCAGTATTTACTCCACTCTGGTCTGTATTGGAAGCTTGTTGACCGTCATCTGTCAGGTTTGTCCATTTAGTTGAAAGATAGCCTGTAGAGGCATCCTCTATAGAGGTAACTTTAGCAGTCTGTCCTTCTGTATAGAAACCACCTCTTCTATCATTGGCATCAAAAAGGCTTGATACAGCTTCACATATTCTCATAGACCCCCATCCTTTAGTTACTCCATAATCAGCAGGATTCTGTGTCGCAGAAGTCTGGCTTATTGCGCCGCATACCATGTATGTTGATGAGCCCCAAGATACAGTAGTATTGGCATCTACAGGAAGTGTGAAGATTATTTCGTTTGTACGCAGATGATTGTCAGCATTGAAAAGTTTCTTGTAGTCAGATTCCAGTGAATATCCCTGTCCTATAGCACTCTGGCATGCTGCAACGCATTCGTTATATCTTGTTTCGCCAATATAAGTCTGGGCATTCAGATATAGCTTTGCAAGCAGTGTATATGCAGCACCTTTAGATGCACGACCATAAGGACATTCGTCTTTGCTCAGAAGGTCATTTTCTATCGCTTTAAGTTCAGATTCGATATATCCGAACATATCCTTTGCCATATAGCGTGGAGGAATATAGCTTCCCACAGGGTCGTTTTCTGTTACGAAAGGAATGTTTCTGAACAAATCCATTGCATGGTAGTAGAAAAGGGCACGCATGAAACGGGCTTCTGCACGATAATGTACTATTTCGTTGCGTTCGCTTTCTGTGAAACCGCTTATCTTCTCGTCTGTTGCATTACGCAGAAACTCGTTGCAGAGAGCAATGTTATAGTATATACGATAATACATATCTGCTACCCATGGGTCGTTTGCATCCCATGACAGATTACTGATATCAGTCAGATTTTCACCGCTTAGCCATGTATAAGCCACCTCATCTGTTCCTACTTCCTGAAGATTGAAATAGCATCGCATATAATCTTCACCACGGTTACTTGAAAGGTCCAGATTTCCGTCTTTCTCCTGGCCTTTGGTTACCATTGATACATATATTTTACCCAACACGCTTTTATAGTTCTGCAGGTTGGTATATACACTTTCCGAAGTAATTTCTTCATGCGGATACTGGTCAAGGTCGCCTACACACGATGTAGCAAACATTGCGGCAGTACACATTGACAATATATAGATATATTTTTTCATGAGTTTATGAGTTTTTAAGTTTGTTAGTTTGATAGTCATAAGTTTATCATCCGGAAGGAGAACATTGTATGCTTATAACTGAGGCTTTATCAACTTTAGAAATTAAGACCAATGTTTAAAGAGAATGTTCTTGGACGAGGATAGAACGTATTGTCCATTCCGTTCGGTACTTCCGGGTCCACTCCGCTGTATTTTGTTATGCAGAATACGTTCTGTACCATTGCGCTGACATTCAGATTGCAGGTATTGAATATCTTTCCGAAATTATATCCCAAAGTAAGGTTGTCCATTTTCAGGAATGATGCATTCTCTACATAATAATCTGACAAGTGCTGGCGTGTCTGAAAACCTGTTTCAAGATAACTTGCCGACAGATTGTTGAGTTGTGCAGCATTGTATCTCATTGTTTCCATAGCTCCGGTGTTCATTGCCATTCCGTTATATACATAGTTGCCTATGTTTGCCCTGAAACTCATTCCGAGGTTCCAGTTCTTCCAGTTTAGCGATGTGCTCAGTCCCATGATATAGTCTGGTGCCGGAGAGTGATAACGGTATAAGTCGTCCGAGTTTATCACACCGTCCTTGTTGAGGTCCGCATATGCTCCTTCGATAGGCTTTCCGGTCTTTTCATCGTAAAGCTGTTTGTAAACGTAGAACATATAAGGTTCATATCCTTCAGTAAGTGTCTGGAACTGGTATCCGTCTATTGAAGGACCTACAGGTGTGTTTGTTACTTTTCCTCCTTCTACGATAGAAAGATTTTTAACCTTCATTTTCTGCCATGTCATATTGAAACTGATATCCCAGCTGAAATCCTTTGTCTTTATAGGAGTGGCATTCAGTGAGAACTCAATACCCTGGCTGTCAACATTACCTACGTTTGTTGTGATGGTCTTGTCAAATGTAGAACCTGCAGCTGCCGGAACAGTGGCGATAAGGTCTTTGGTCTGACGTGTATAATAGTCAAAACTACCTGTGATACGGTCTTCAAGGAATCCGAAATCGAAACCATAGTTCCATGAAGTTGTAGTTTCCCATTTCAGGTCTGAAACATATGCTTCGGGGCGATAAGTATAAATGTATTCATTACCCATAATAGCTTGAGCACCATCCTGGCTCTGCGTATATATAGGCAGATAATTGTAATTGCCTATACCGTCCTGCTGTCCTGTAACACCGTAGCTGGCACGTAGTTTCAATGTACTTAGTATATTTTGGTTTTTCATGAATTCTTCTTCAGAAATTCTCCATCCTAAGGCTACAGAAGGGAATGTACCCCATCTCTGTTCTTTGGCAAAACGTGAAGTGGCATCACGGCGTACAGTAGCTGTGAGCATGTATTTTGAACCGAATGAATAATTCAAACGTCCATAGTATGACAGAAGTACGTGTCTCTCGTCTGTGGCTTTATACGATGTCTGTATTTCACCAGCAGCATTCATGCTTGCTGAAGCTGGATTTACGGATTTCCAGTACTGATAGTCGTAACCTACAGTCGCGTCGAAACTGCTGTTCAGTGACTCTACCATCTTGTTATAGTTGGCATAGATTGTAAGAAGTCTGTTTTCATTCTTCTGTGGGCCGTATGGATAGTAGTAACCGCCAGTAGTATAATATTGGGCAGCTTCAGGATTTACATAGTCTGAACCTTCGCCCTGTGCATAGTCGTAACCTAATGTAGCATGGAGTTTCAATTCCGGAAGGAAATGCATACGATAGTCAACATCGAAGTTACCGATGAAACGTATGACCTTACTGTGTGCATCGCGCTGTTCCAATAATCCGAGAGGGTTTAATACACCACCTGTTACAGGATTTCCGTCGCTTGCAAGTCCTTCGGTATATCCACCGAATGCGTCATTTCCGGAATAAACCGGTATGGTAGGATTCATGGTAGAAGCTCCCCATATTGCACTGGTGTTTGCAAACTGGTTCTTGTTCATTGATGCCTTGGCATTGATATTGAATTTCAGATGGTCGTTAAAGAATGACGGCGACAATGACAAGCTACCTGTTACTCTGTTTGCGTTGTCAGTCTTGAGCAGACCGTCCTGATTGTAATATCCTACAGAAACACGTATCGGAAGATTAGGAAGCACTTTACCTGATAGACTAAGGTTATTATCAGTACCAAAGGCATTATGATAAATATAGTCGTTCCAGTCAGTCCTTTCAGTGCCTAACAACGCCTGTTGTGCTGCCGAGCCCTGAGTCTTTACTACATTCACAAATTCATCGTAGCTAAGCATATCAGCCATGCGTGTACGTGTCTGAATAGAGTTTGTTGTACTGAATGTCACTTTCAGTTTGTCCGAAGCTCCTTTCTTGGTTGTTATAATGATAACACCGTTTGAGGCACGCGAACCGTAGATTGCTGTAGATGAGGCATCCTTAAGGATTGTCATGCTCTCGATGTCGTTAGGATTGATGAGGCTGAGGAAGTTTCCGTCATTACCGCTGATACCTCCCTGCTCCAAAGGTACACCGTCTAGTACGATAAGCGGGTCGTTGCTGGCGTTCAGCGAAGCACCTCCACGTACACGGATGG
>ERZ780076.890-NODE-890-length-11291-cov-2.728373_pt1 | contig 11291 bp, 9 predicted proteins | sample MGYA00511022_ERZ780076 | MGnify/ENA primary metagenome ERZ780076 (study PRJEB29588, sample SAMEA2148733) | human gut metagenome | biome: human gut; feature: human-associated habitat; material: faeces | place: Denmark | collected 2008/2010 ... | reverse complement strand
CACGAAGTCGGGCATCACTGCCCCACCCACCACCCCCGCCGCTGGGTCCTCCGCGGGGCACATATTTTTCCCGGCGGAAGGAAACCATGCCGTCTCCACCGGCACCGGAGACAACAATTATTTTTGCTCTATCAATAAACATAAGCATACCTCACTCAAAAAATGACAGACTATTACATTGTTATTATATCATGCCGGGGAAGAATATAGAGAAAAGAAGTTTTATATCCTGCACTTCGTACTTTATGGGGAAAAAGAAAACCGCAGTCCTCCCGGAAAAGCACTGATGAAATCAGCCTTTCCGGAATCTGCGGTTTGTTTGCAGCAAGCAGGGAATCATAAAACAAAACATTCAGCTAAGGAAGGAATTTCATGACGCAGCAGCTTATAAAAAACTTATAGAAGCAGATGCGATGATGAATCCGGACTTATTTCATATACAAGAGTTATGTTTCGTCCCTGTTTCCTTCTTTTTTCAGCACATCTACTGCTTTCTGGAAAACAGTATCAGAAGAGAGAATGAACGGATGACCGGTCTGTTTGACAGGAATATCCGGTACGATTCCCTTCTTATCAATAATCCTCCCGGCAGCCGTCCTATATTCAGCAATGGAGATTTTCAATGCTTCCCGATCACCGTCAGGATAAACAGCCTGCACCGTTCCCTTTCCATAGCTTGTCTCCCCGATGATAATGCCTTCTTTCTTGTCCTGCACCGCACCGGCCAGAATCTCAGCAGCACTGGCGCTGTTCCTGTCTATGAGGACAGCCATGGGCATGGGATTTTCAATTCCTTTAATGGTGAAATTTTCACTCCCTTGATGCCGGGTATGGTAGCTGACCACTGTTCCGCCTGTCAGAATCTGGTCTGCCACATTGACTACGGAGTCAATCATTCCACCGGGGTTCATGCGCAGGTCAATAATCAGTTTTTCACAGCCCTGGTCTTTCAGAGAAGAAAGCTGCTTCTTAAACTCTTCCGGCGTGTGTCTGCTGAAAGTGAAAATATGGATATAGCCTATATGATCGTCCACCATACGGCTTAAAACCGTAGGCAGACTCACATTGGAACGTTTCACTGCAAAGTCCAGGGTTTTCTTCTCTCTTGCTATGGACAGATTCACTTCCGTTCCATTCTCCCCCCGTACTGCCTGCGCTGTACCGGTAAGTCCCAGATCATTCACGTCAGTACCATCCACAGATAGAATGATATCTCCATTCCGAATGCCTGCCTTTTCAGCGGCGCTTCCTTCGAAGACATTGAAGATACGGATAAAGCCGTCTGCATCAAGTCCCATCACTACGCCAATGCCGCCATATTCCCCGTTTGTCGTTTCCATGAAGGAATTATAGGTATCTCCGGCAAGAATGGAAGAATAGGGATCTTCCAGACTGGCCAGCATGCCTTTGGACGCTCCCTGCCAGAGAGCCTCTTCATTGATTGGCCGAAAATAATTATTTTTCACGAGTCGATAATTTTGAAGGAAATGGAAGAAGCTCACCGGCTGACCATCAGTCAGCCAGTAAGCTCCGCCCAAAATGACAAATCCGCTCAAAATAACGGTACCGCATACACAGGATAGTCCCGATTTCCAATGAGTCCTAAGGAAAAGTTTCCATTGTTTACCCATTACAGATACCCCATGGGATTGACAGGAGAACCATTCACATCTACCTCAAAGTGGCAGTGAGGACCGGTGGAGTTACCGGTGGAACCGGCATAGGCAATGACTGAACCTTTGGACACAGACTGTCCTTCTGAAACAGCCAGGGACTGGTTATGACCGTAAAGGGTAGAAATACCGCCGCCATGGTCGATGATGACCGCATTACCGTAACCGGAAATCCAGCCGGAATATACAACGACACCACTGTCTGCTGCATGGATAGGAGTTCCGTAGTCTACACCAATATCGATGCCCGCATGGAAAATAGTGGTCCCAAAAATCGGATGGGTGCGATAGCCGAAGGGCGATGTGATAGGTCCGCTGCAGGGCCAGCCCATAGCACCGGTCCCCTGAACGTAGTTATCATCACTGCCGCCGCCCCCTTCATCATCAGAGGCTGCCTGCTGCTGAGCTGCCTGACGAGCAGCTTCCGCTGCTGCCAGACGCTGCTGAATCAAATTTCTAACAGAAGCCAGCTGCGCATTCAAGTCCTGTTCCATCTGTGCAGCTGCCGCTTTATTACTCTTTGCTGCATCAAGAACTTTCTGCTGTTCCGCTTTCTTCTTGGCAATTTCCTGCCGCGTCTTTTCCGCCTCGGCCGCAAGAGTATCCAGCTGCTGTTTATCTTCTTCCAGCTGTGCCTTCTTGGCTTCAATCGCAGCTTTCTGTTTTTGAATCTCAAGAATCAGATTGTAATCGGACCGGATGACCCGCTTCAGGAGTTCTACCCGGTTGGCAAAATCGCTGAAGCTGTTGGCGCCCAGAATCACTTCCAGGTAGTTCAGCTGGCCATGCATGTAAATGGCACGAACCCGGCGGTTCAGCACATCCTGCCTTGTTTTCAGATAGGCTTCCATCTTCACGATTTCATTCTGGGTCTGTGCAATCTGTGCATTGATTTCAGCCTGTTTCGTTTGAATGCTCTGCAGTCTGGCATTGGCTGCATCCAGATCCGCCTGGATCTGTTTCAGTTTAGCACTTACATCTTCAATGACCTGCTGCCAGTTTTCCTGTTCCAGACGGGAAGAATCAATCTGCCCCTGCAGGTCCTGCACCTGGTCATCCAGATCATCGGCATAGGCAGGCATATGGATGGCCTGTCCACCAAGAAGGATGGAAAGTGCCAGAAAAGATGCCATATATGTTGATTTCTTCATAGGCAGTTACACTTTCATATACTTACGAAGTGAAATGGTACTGCCCAGGATACCGATGATAATACCTGCTGCCAGAAGCATAATCGTCATATAACCGATGAAAGGCCAGAGGGGAATCATGGGAATAAATACGAGCCCTGCCTGGGCCATCTCCATAAGTACCACTTTATAGCCTTCCCACAGGATAAAGGCAGAAAGGCCGGAGCCAATGAAACCAATAATCATGCCTTCGAAAATGAAAGGCCAGCGAATGAACCCATTGGTGGCGCCTACGTATTTCATAATCTGGATTTCACGTCGACGGGCAAACACGGTGAGCCGGATGGTATTGGAAATAATGAAGAGTTCTGCACCTGCCAGGAATACGATCAGGATAATGCCGCCAATACGGATAACCTGGGCCACCTTGTAAAGCTGTTCAATAATATCCTGTCCGTACTGCACAGAATCAACTTCCGGGTACTGAGTGACAATGCTGACTGCATTTTTCAGTGAAGCCGGTGTGGCGAAAGAGGTGGAATAGGAGGAAGGCAGCGGATTGCCGTTAATGGCATCCAGAATACCCTGCTGATCCCCCAGCCGCTGTTTGAATTCCGCCATGGCTTGGTCTTTATTGGTAAATTTGATTTCCTTTAAATCCGGCAGGGCTTTCAGTTTCTTTCCCACAGCCATAACCTGCTCAGTATTCAGCCCATCTTTCAGATAAACTGTCATTTCTACCTGGTTTTCCAGATACGTGGCCATGTGATTGATATTCAGCACGGCACAAAGGAAAACACCCAGGATAAACATGGAAAGGGTGACCGTAAGCACGGAAGCCACCGACAAACCGAAACCGCCCCGCCATAAATTTGTTTCTGAAGAGGGAATAGAAAGTCTCTTTCCAGAAGTAGCCAAGAGAACTAAACATGTAAATGGTATCCCCCTTTTTCCTGGTCTGCTATGATACGGCCGTCTTCAATATTAATAACCCGTTTATGCATGGCATTGACCAGATCTTTGTTATGGGTCACCATGATGATGGTTGTTCCCATATGATTGATTTCATTGAAAAGCTTCATGATTTCTTCAGAAGTCACTGGATCCAGATTTCCTGTAGGTTCATCGGCAATAAGAAGAATCGGCTGGTTCACCAGAGCCCTGGCAATAGCCACGAGCTGCTGCTCGCCACCGGATAGCTTGGAAGGCAGTTCCTTCGCTTTATTGCGAAGTCCTACCAGGTCCAGCACCCGGTTCACCCTTTCTTTGATTTCCCTGCCCTTGGCGCCGGTTACGCGAAGGACAAAGGCAATATTGTCAAACACTGTTTTCTCTGAGAGAAGACGGAAATCCTGAAAAACAATACCCAGGGTTCTCCGATAGTAAGGAATCTTGCTTCTCTTCAGCTTGGTAATATTGATTCCATTGACAACAACCGTGCCGGACTCCGGAACCAGTTCATGAGTCAGCACCTTCACAAAAGTAGACTTACCGGCACCGCTGGGGCCTACCACAAATACAAACTCCCCCTTGTCGATATGAATGCTCATATCCTTCAGGGCAGTATGTTTAGCATCATATTGTAATGATACATGATCAAATGTAATCATCCAATCCTCACTTTCTGCTGATCAGATGCAGGGCAGAGGAAACCAGATGCTCTGCAGTGAGTCCATAAACTTCCAGTAATTCATCAGCCTTGCCGGACTGGCCAAAAGTATCTTCCGTACCCACCATATCCATGAGGCAGGGTTTCTTAAGGGCAAGAACTTCTGCCACGGCACCACCAAGTCCACCTTTCACAGTATGTTCCTCAGCCGTTACAATGGCCCCGGTTTCTTCGGCTGCTTTTACAATAGCCTCTTCATCAATAGGCTTAATAGAGCTCATATTGATAACCCGTGCGGAAATCCCCTGCTTCGCCAGGGTTTCTGCCGCTCTAAGCGCTTTGGCAGTCATAATGCCACAGGCAATAAAGGTCACATCATTGCCATCTCTCAGAGTGGTGCTCTTTCCAGGAACGAAAGGCTTGTCATCCGGCATGATATCTTCACATTTAGCCCGTCCCATACGGATATACACCGGTCCTTTATAGGAAGCAGCCCATTTCACTGCCGCCTTTGTTTCTGCAGCATCGGCAGGAACGATAACAGTCATATTAGGCAGCGCCCGCATGAGGGTAATATCTTCCAGCATCTGGTGGGTTGCACCGTCTTCGCCTACCGTCAATCCGGCATGGGTAACGGCCACTTTCACGTTAAGCTTCGGGTAGCAGATGGAATTTCTGATCTGTTCATATGCTCTGCCTGCTCCGAATACGGCAAAGGTGGAAGCAAAGGGAATTTTCCCTGCTGCTGCCAGACCGGCTGCAACGCCCATCATGTTAGCTTCAGCAATCCCTGTATCAAAGAAACGATCCGGATAAGCCTTGGCAAAAACCTGGGTCTTGGTGGATGCGGATAAATCAGCGTCCAAAACAACGATATCCGGATTCTGCGCACCCAGTTCCTTCAGAGCTTCGCCATATGCATCACGAGTTGCTTTACCCATCATTCTGCCTCCACCTGTTTAATAAATCTTTCGCATTCTTCTTCTGTAGGAGCCTTGCCATGCCAGCCTACTTTATTTTCAATTTCAGGAACGCCCTTCCCTTTCACTGTCTTCATGACAATCATCGTGGGTTTTCCTTCAATGGATTTAGCTTCCTCAATGGCTTCATGAAGCTTTTCTACATCATGGCCGTCTGTTTCAATCACATGCCACCCGAAAGCCCTGAATTTATCACCAATAGGAAGAGAAGACATGACTTCCGTAATGGGGCCGTCAATCTGGAGACCATTATTATCTACAAAAGCAGTCAGATGATCCAGTTTATAGTGGGCCGCATACATAGCTGCTTCCCAAACCTGGCCTTCTTCCAGTTCACCGTCACCAAGGACTGCATACACCCGCCAGTCAGCCTTATCTATTTTGCTGGCAAGGGCCATACCGCAGGCAGCACTGATGCCCTGTCCCAAGGAACCGGTAGTCATATCCACTCCGGGGGTATGCTTCATATCCGGATGTCCCTGGAGCATATGACCGGCCTGACGAAGATGATCCAGCTCTTCTTTGGGGAAATATCCTTTTTCAGCCAGGCAGGCATACATGGCCGGAGCCGCATGGCCTTTGGAAAGGACAAGACGGTCACGGTCTGCCTTATGAGGATTGGCAGGGTCCACATGCATTTCCTTGAAATAAAGAAGCGTCAGAAGGTCAGCGATGGAAAGAGAACCTCCCGTATGACCAGAATTGGCTTTTGTGATCATTTTCAAAATATCAATACGAATCTGTTTTGCTTTGTCCTTGAGAAAAGCAGTCTCTTCAGTAGAAAGATGACTCATGGGTTTTCCTCCTTATGAGTAACAAGACTTTTTAAAATCTGGACATTCTCACAGGCCCGCTCTTGAAGAGCAGCCACCTTCTCCCAGTCTTTAGCATCCAGCCCGGAAGAAAGGATTCTACAAGTATCATTATACAACTTCTCACCATCCATGTGCTGAACAGAGGTAGAAGCTTTCTGACCAATAAGGGCCAGAAAATTATCTATTTTGGGATCATAGGAAATACCAAGAAAAGGCACATGCATGAGAGCAGAAAAAATAAGGGCGTGAAGACGCATTCCCAAAAGGACATCCATATTTCCAATAATAGACATCAGTTCTTCTATGGAAAAGTCTTCATTTAGGAAATAGACTCCCTCATCGCCTTTTCCCATGGCTTCAGCCGCAGTTTCATCTTCCGGAAACTGCATGGGAATACAGATGATGACAGCATCTTTTTCTTTAGCTAGACGATGGACAGTCTTTTCAAGTTTCTCCATCCATTCTCGGGAATGATGCCAGTAACGGATAGCCAGGCCAATTTTCTTTTTTTCGGGAGGTATTCCCCTTTTATCCAGTATTTTTCGCCCTATGGAAAGATCAGCCGGCGCAAGGGAAAGCACCGCATCGGCAGTAGTATAAATTTTCCGATGCACCCCAAGGCGCTGCAGAAATCCCTTGGATTCCTTATCCCGTACAGTAATAGCATCCACATGGTTGAGTACATGCTTCAGGATAATACGAATCACCCGATACCGGACTGGGCCTATGCCCTGGGAATAAAGGAAAACCTGTTTTCGAAACAGCACTCCAAGAGTAATAATGGAAAGGTAGTAAATCATACTTTTCCAGCTTGTCCCATCCTGCAGCAGACTGCCGCCGCCGCTGATAATCAGATCAGAGGAAAAAATGGAACGGCAGATACCGGAAATGCTGAACCTTGGCACCGTATGAACGCCAAATGAAGCGGTAGATTGGGGATCTCCGGAGATCACCGTAATATCCGGAGAGTCAAAAGTCCCCTGGAGTGCCTGCAGAATGGCAGAAAGCATGGCTTCATCACCGGCATTATTGAAGCCATAATAACCGGAAATGACGATTTTATAATTTGCCATATCTTTCTCCGAAAAACCTGGTCAGCCGGACCAGAATCATGACACCGATGAGAGCAGCAATCATGGAAAGACTGCCTGCCGCCAGTCCATCAAGCCCGCGGATAAAACTCAGAACATAGGGGCTTCTCATATGAGCAAAGGTTTCTACCATGGAGCCCTGACCAATAGTGACAGCCACAATGAGGAAATAGTGAAGAATCTGGGGCCATTTGCGATAAAGGGCAGTCATGGCCAAAAGGACGGCAGGATGGCCGAAAAGAAATTCCTTTTCTCTGGGCCTTGCATACATGACATTTTCAAGGAAACGGCGGAGCGCAATTTCAAAACCCGGCACCGGTGCCCCGTTATTGCCGCTTCTGCCGATGAATACATATCCCACCACTGCCAGAATGCCAAGGCCCACCAGAAGGCCAAGACGAATCTGGACACTGCAGAACTTCTTTACAAAGCGGATAAAATCCTTGTCAGAAGAAACGGTCTGCCCGAAGAAAGGAAATTTCTGGATATACACAATAGAAATTAAAAGGAGCGGAAGAACAAAAGTCAGTTTCACACCGCGGAAAATCTGCATTTCCAAGAGGAAACGAATATCCCCCAGAAGACCGCTCACAAAAGCAGCGCCTGCCAGGGAAAGGATTCCAGCGATCCAGAGAATCAGCAGAGATTCAGCGAAAAGTTTCCCCCATCCGATTTCGACAAAAGCTTTATCCTTCCTTTTAAGACAATAGTTCAGGAAAAGGCTGACTACCACCACCGGCGTGCACACGGCAGCGCCAAGAGCCAGAAGCTGAAGGACCATAAGGGAGTGGAGTCCCCAGAATAACCCCTGGGTGACGACCAGACCTAAAATTTCAATCGCCCAAACATATCTGCCAAGAGGCGGGAAAAGAAGAAGCGCCGTCATAACCACAAGAGAAAGGGCGCCGGCCATGGCAATGCTCCGAAGAAGGGCTGGCGGGAAATAGGATTCCATGACAGACGCTTTTCCTACGGTAAAGCCATGCCCTTCCAGTCGGGAAGATACATCGGCAATATAGGAAGCATTCGTCTCAGACAGAGTCATACCATTCAGCGGAAACTTGAAGGAAGGGAACAGATTCATGCGGATATTCCGTTCAATATCGGAAATATAATAGCGGGAAGCCGCTTCCTTCGGATCCAGTTTGATCAGTTCATCTTTGGACATGGCGTAGAGGCGGACTACCTGATAATCCGAAGAAACTGCCATGTCAAGATTCCCGGACTGCTTTTCAAAACCAAGCTGGTTCTGTGCCTCGATGAGGGCAATCGGAATGTGGCGGTGGCTGAGTTCATGAGACAGATAGTTCACATACTCTTTATAACCAAGCACTTCCTTGCCCTGGAAGATAACGGCGCTCACCCGATCAGAAGCATCCAGCTTCTTCAGAAAAAGATCTACATAATCCTTAGTCACATGGGCTTCATTCCCGGGACGCAGTACCACATAGAACCCATGAGAAGCTGCATTTTTCACAGTTTCCGCATAAATGCCCAGTTCCATCTGCATAAACTTATTGTACACCGCATTGACTTCCAGCGTTTCCACGCCGTTCACATCAAAGGAGCGTACATCATCGCTGCTCATAAGAAGAGAAAGATATTCTTTCGTTTCCTTGAAATAGGCATTTCCTTCCGCATTCAGCACCGGCTGGATATAAATTTTGGAATCAGAGATTCCCTGGGCTGTGGGATTTCTGAATGCAAATTCACTGCCTCGATAAATGCGGAGGTAATCATGGTTTACCAGCTTTTCCGGTGTTTCATCATACACAGCCAGAGAAGTAACACCGCTTTTCCGGTACAACGAAAACAGCTCATCCGCTGATTTCTTTTCAACTGATGCGCTGTCAATTATATTGTAATAATCATATACATTTTCAACAGCAGTGGCAGATGATTCCACATGGCTCCGCTGCAGAGATATCATCCCTGCAGCGATTACGCCGATGAAAATCAGGACTGCCAGCACTTTAAAGGCGCTGCTCTGTATGGCCCTCATTCTATCCATCCTTTTATTTTGCTTTGGCTTTAAATTTGTTCATTTTCAGGAAACCTTCAATGAACGGGTCAATATCGCCGTCCATGACTCCCTGAATATTGCCTGTTTCTACTCCAGTGCGGTTATCTTTCACCAGCGTATAAGGCTGGAATACATAGGAGCGAATCTGGCTGCCCCATTCAATAGCCTGCTGATCGCCTTCCAGAGCATTGACTTCCTGCTCATGTTTCTTCATTTCATATTCATAGAGTTTGGCCCGAAGAAGGCGAAGACACTGTTCCTTATTCTGGAACTGGGACCGTTCATTCTGGCAGGCTGCCACGATACCTGTAGGAATGTGAGTCATGCGGACAGCAGAACTGGTCTTGTTGATATGCTGACCGCCGGCACCGCTGGAGCGATAGTAGTCTACCCGCACATCATCCATGTTAAGATCTACTTGCACGTCATCATCGATTTCAGGCATCACATCCACAGCGGAAAAAGAGGTATGACGGCGTTTAGCCGCATCAAAAGGAGAAATCCGCACCAGACGGTGCACTCCTTTTTCTGATTTCAGGAAACCATAGGCATACTTCCCTTTCACCATGTATTCAGCACTCTTAATGCCGGCTTCATCGCCGGGAAGCATATTCAGTTCTTCCAGCGCAAACCCTTCCGCCTCTGCCCATTTCATATACATGCGGATCAGCATTTCTGTCCAGTCCTGGGCTTCTGTGCCGCCGGCACCGGCATGGAAAGTAAGGATGGCGTTATTCTCATCATATTTACCGGAAAGGAGGAGTTCAATTTCCTTTTTATCAAGGATCTCTTTCACTTCATTGAGCTCTTTGGCGATTTCCGGCTCCATGGACTGGTCATCTTCTTCAATAGCCAGATCCAGGATATCCTTCAATCCTTCCGCCCGCTCAAAAAGTTTGGTATAGGTCTCATAGGCATCCTTTGCCTCAGTTGCTTCCTGAGAAATTCTGCGGGCCTTATCCGCATCATCCCAGAAAGTAGGATCACTCATCTGAACGTCGTAACTTCTGATACGTTCCTTCAGCTGAGGTAAGTCAAAGTGAATCCCTTATTTCTTTTTCATGATTCAGCAGTTCTGTTAAAGTTTTTTTCAAATCTTCCAGCATCTGAATAATCATCTCTCTTTCGTTGTAAAAAGTATGTAATAAATCAAAACATATCAGACTCAGTCATTCGACGAATTTTCGTCCACATAGTGGGCAGTAGCCCCTTTCAGATGGTCTTCTGCTTTCGGTGCTTCGGGAGCCTGCTGCGGTTCTTCCGGATCGGTAGCAAAACGGATCTGGATATGGTAGAGATAGAGCACAATAGTTTCCATCATGGCCTGCTGCATTTCTTCAAAAATATCATAGGCTTCTACTTTGTATTCCACAATGGGGTTTCTCTGTCCATAAGAACGAAGGCCTATCCCTTCTTTCAGCATATCCATGTCATCGAGATGTTCCATCCACTTGGAATCCACCACTTTCAGCATAACTGCTTTTTCCAGTTCCCTCATCATGGAGGAGCCGATGGATTTTTCTCTGGATTCATAGGTTTCATGAGCAATGGTCTTGAGTTTGTCCTCCACCTCTTCACGGCTCATATCTTCAATTTCTTCCAGTTTGATTTCACCGGGGGCCAGGAAATATTTTTCGCTGTATTTCAGAAGCCCTGCAAAATCCCATTCTTCCGGATACAGCTTTGGATCTGCGTAGGTCTGCATGCCCTTCTCAATAATGGTATCCACCATGCGGAGTACCTGGTCCTTCATGTTTTCGCCTTCCAGAATTCGGCGGCGCTGTTCATAAACCACCTTTCTCTGCTGATTCATGACATCATCATATTCAAGGACATATTTTCGGATATCAAAGTTTCTGGCTTCTACTCTCTTCTGTGCTTTCTGAATAGCATTGGAAACCATGCGGCTGTTAATCGGTTCATCTTCATCAAGGCCCATTTTTTCCATGAACTTCTTGATATTGTCACCG
>ERZ780076.877-NODE-877-length-11359-cov-4.054229_pt1 | contig 11359 bp, 11 predicted proteins | sample MGYA00511022_ERZ780076 | MGnify/ENA primary metagenome ERZ780076 (study PRJEB29588, sample SAMEA2148733) | human gut metagenome | biome: human gut; feature: human-associated habitat; material: faeces | place: Denmark | collected 2008/2010 ... | reverse complement strand
ATTACGGCGGCTCGTCCCTCAAGCGAGGAAACCAAAATTTCGTTATTGTTGAGTAATAATGCGTCAGATAAGCGAACGATAGAGTTCTGCAATCTCTTCAACGCTTGTGTCGCGGGGGTTCCCGGGACGGCAGGCATCCGCATACGCAGACTCCGAGAGGAACTGTATATCCTTTTCTTTAACGATTTCTTTAAGGTCTGCGGGAATACCTACATCGGAAGCAAGGCGTTTTACTGCATCAACAGCAGCCTTTCTGTACTCATCCTGAGTCATATCGTCCGTACCCTTTACGCCCATAGCCTTTGCTATATCTCTGTATTTTTCACCGGTAGCCGGAGCGTTATATTCCATAACAGTCGGAAGAATAATTGCATTTGCAACACCGTGAGGTGTGTCGTAAAGCGCGCCGAGCGGATGAGCCATAGAGTGAACTATGCCGAGGCCGACATTTGAGAAGCCCATTCCGGCTATGTACTGACCGAGAGCCATTTCCTCTCTGCCCTCGGGGGTATTTTCAACAGCACCTCGAAGAGCGCGAGAAATTATTTCGATTGCCTTTAAATGGAACATATCGGAAAGCTCCCAAGCACCCTTTGTGATGTAGCCCTCAATGGCGTGTGTAAGAGCGTCCATACCGGTTGCGGCAGTAAGCCCCTTTGGCATACTCGACATCATATCCGGGTCAACAAAAGCAACTACCGGGATATCGTGAACATCGACGCACACCATTTTTCTGTTTTTCTCGGCGTCGGTTATAACATAGTTTATGGTAACCTCAGCGGCTGTGCCTGCGGTTGTGGGAACGGCAAAAATCGGAACAGCCTTATTCTTTGTGGGAGCCACTCCCTCAAGGCTTCTGATATCTGAAAATTCGGGATTTGCAACAACTATGCCAATCGCCTTAGAGGTATCCATTGAGGAGCCGCCGCCGATTGCGATAAGATAATCGGCACCCGAAGCCTTAAATGCCTTAACGCCGTGCTGACAGTTTTCTATTGTGGGATTAGCCTTGATGTCGGAGTATATCTCATAGTCAAGTCCGGCTTTATCAAGAACATCCGTAACCTTTTTGGTAACTCCGAATTTAAGAAGATCGGGGTCCGAGCAAATAAAAGCCTTTTTAAAGCCTCTGCCCTTTGCTTCGTCGGCAATGCTCTCTATTGCGCCCTTGCCGTGATAAGAAGTCTCGTTAAGAACAAATCTGTTAGCCATAACTTATTCCTCCGTATTCAATAAAATAAATTTAACGGCAACGTGGGTAAACGTTTAACCATCTACGTTAAAATTTTAACAACCGTTTTTTGAAAAATCAATAGGCAATACTCACAAATAATCAAAAAAATTTTTGACACTTAAAAGACCTGCCCTCGCCGCAAAGCGAAAACAGGTCTTGGAATCATAAAACCATATAAGACTTACGAGCCGGTAACTATCCATCCTATGCCGTATGTCACGGTGGTCATTATAAGCCCGGCTATAAGTACGCCGAGGGCGATTATCGGAAATGCCTTTTTAGGCGGTATTTCCAAAAGCGACGCCATAAGCGCGCCCGTCCAGCCGCCGGTTCCGGGAAGCGGAATCGCAACGAACAGCAAAAGCCCCCACTGCTTACCGCGGTTTATTTTATCTCGATTCTTTTCGGCTTTTGCTTCAAAGTGCTTTATTATTTTGTCAAAGCCCTTTATCTTTCTCAGCCACTCGAATATCTTTTTGATGAACAAAAGGATAAACGGTATCGGCACAAGATTCCCGAGATACGAGATGATGAATGCCTGAAGCATATTCATATTGAGCAGTCTTGCGGCTATCATACCGCCGCGGTTCTCAAGAATCGGGAACAGCGAAATTATAAACACCGTAAGCCATGACGGTATGGTGTCTCCGAACAGATGCACCATTTTTTCCGCGAGATTTTCTGTCGCGGACAGCGTCATAAAGTACTGCGAAAATGTAGACAGCATATAATTCTCCTTATAATCAGATAGAGTGCTCCGTCAAATAAGCCTTTGCTTTTTTGAGAATAGCCTTGTCGTTTTCATAATTAAGGGTCTTATAAGCATTATCATAGCTTAACCAAATGTAGTCCTCAATTTCCTCCGGCTGAATAACGGTTCTTGTATCTTTTGTGGAGGCGATATAAATTATAACCGTTTTTTCTATTCTGCCCTGAATCGTATACTCCGAACGGCTCTTAAATTCCGGAAGAATGGCTATATGAAGCCCGGTTTCCTCAAGGACCTCGCGTCTTGCGGTATCCTCGTTGCTCTCGCCCTCTTCGACATGGCCTTTGGGGAAGCCCCAATTTGCGCTGCGCTTGTTTTTGATAAGCAAAAATCTTCTTTCGCCCGCTATTTCCCGGTAAACTATCGCGCCGCAGCTGCGCTCATAAAGACAATCTATCGAATAGGAGCCTTTTTTGTACATAAACGCGAGCGCGTCACGCACATCATTTACTATAAATCTTTTACTCTTTGGCGACACAACAATAATTACGCCTTTTGTCTTAGGTATTTTAACGGTGGCTATTACCCTGCCGTCAAAATTTCTTACGGGGTGATTTATGCCCATAATAAAGGCGCCCTTTACGGGAGAGTGCGGTTCAAGCCCGCTTTCGACGGTACCGTAATTAAGGCGGTACTGCGTCTTGCTGTTGCCGTCAAAGAATCCTATGGGTCTTGTGACCCTCACTTTGACAAACCTTCCCAGCATCGTGGTTCTCCTTAGAAAAATCTGAAAATATTATACAGGTTTTTTTCGCTCGTTTCAAGACAAATTTAAACATTAAGCCTCAAATCACGCCTCAATGTTTAAATTGACATTAAAATTACTGTTTTTGTAATAAAATTTTAATCAAAAGGGATTGTGAAAAGCAGTAATTTACGATAAAATATACTCATTATATTATAAGCTGTTGTGTGAAAGGGTGTCAATTATGGCAGATGACAAGAAATTCGGCAATAACGATTTTGAGGATATTTACAGTTCTTCCGAAAAGGACGGTTACGAGGATATATACAGCGACAGCGAGGAGGAGGGACGTGCAGTCTCTTCCGACAAGAAGGGTGATGACGATTTCGAGGACTTCTTCACGGGGAGAGACGACAAATCAGATAACGAAGATTCCGAAAACGAGGCTCCCGTTCCGCGCCACAGAGAGATAAACACAAGTCCGGAGGTCAAACCTTACAGCTACAACTATAACAGAGCCGCAAATTCAAGAGCCAAAAAGGTTTCAGACGAGCACGGCTTTACCGATATTTCAAGCGGCAGGCAGCCGAGAGAAAAAAAGCATCACCGACACAGCGCAGGCAAGATAATCGGTATAGTCATATTGATTTTACTGGTGCTCTGCGCCGCCTTTGCCGCAGTTACATACCATCAGGCAAAGAAGCTGCTCGGCGAGGTCAACTACTCTCCGCTTCAGGAGAACGAATACATAGATTCTTCAAAGCTCGCACATTCGGATTCGGTACGCAACATTCTCCTGATAGGCGTTGACGCGCGCGAGGGGGAAAGCTCAGACAGCACAAGGTCCGACACCATGATGATTCTATCCATTGACGAAAAGAACAAGCAATTAAAGCTCACCTCCATTCTTCGCGACACATATGTTGAAATTCCGGGCTGGAAGTGGAACAAGATAAACGCGGCGCAGAGCCACGGCGGCAGGCAGCTGCTTGTAGACACAATAGAATACAATTTCAAAGTGGATATAGATAACTATATGCTTGTGAACTTTGATATGTTTACCACTATAATCGACGAGCTCGGCGGCGTAGATGTTGAAGTAACCGAAAAAGAGGCAAACTACATAAACGCGCGTTACAATATGACTCAGGCCGAAAAAGACGCTTTTCCCGGAGCCACAAACGCCGGTGTAAATCACTTCAGCGGTATGCAGGCTCTTTGGTACAGCCGTATGCGCTATCTCGACAGCGACTTCTACCGCACACAGCGTCAGCGCAAGGTCATTTCGGCAATTATAGATAAGGCAAAATCAAATCCGACGGCACTCTATTCGATAGCCGAAAAGGTTATGCCGATGATTGAAACGGATCTTACCACGGACGAGCTTGTAAATCTCGCAAAGGGCTCCGTAAAATATATGAAATACGATCTTGCTCAGATGCAGGTTCCGATTGACGGAAGCTGGAAGAGCGTTAAAAAATCAGCCGGCAACGTTCTCTCGATAGATATGGATAAAAACGTTTCGGCAATGCGCACATTCATATACGAAAAGGCGGACACCTCAAATAACGAGACTACAACGGAGAATTCCAAAAAGAAATAATTTTTCAGGAGATACAATATGAAAAAAGCTGAATTATCACTTGCCGGCGAATTTAAAGTAGGCAAGGTTGACGACAGGATCTTCGGTTCGTTCATAGAACACCTCGGCAGAGCCGTTTACGGCGGAATATATGAGCCACAACACCCCTGTGCCGACGAAGACGGGTTCAGAAAAGACGTTATCGACGAGGTTAAAAAGCTTCGCGTACCGATAGTGCGCTACCCCGGCGGAAACTTTGTTTCCGGATACAGGTGGGAGGACGGTGTGGGTCCCATAAGCGAAAGGCCGAAAAGGCTTGAGCTCGCCTGGGGCGTTACGGAGCCCAATCTCTTCGGCACGGATGAATTTATGAAGTGGTGCAAAAAGGCTGACACAGCTTGTATGATGGCCGTAAACCTCGGTCTGCGCGGAGTCGACGACGCAAGAAATCTTGTTGAATACTGCAATCACCCGTCCGGCTCATATTACAGCGATATGCGACGTAAAAACGGTGCCGAAAGCCCTTACGGTATAAAGCTGTGGTGCCTCGGGAACGAGATGGACGGCGGTTGGCAGCTCGGCCACAAGGAAGCGAAGGAATATGCTTTTTTGGCGGATCAGGCATCAAAGGCAATGAAGCTAACAGATGACTCAATCGAAACCGTAATTTGCGGCAGCTCCAACGACCATATGAAAACCTTCGGCAAGTGGGAGGATACCTGCCTCGACATAGCCTATGACAGCGTAGATTACATATCGCTTCATCAATACTACGACAACAAGCTCGGCGACACGCAGAGTTTCCTCGCTAAGAGCATGGCTATGGACAAATTCATAAAAACGGTAATTTGTATATGCGATTCCGTAAAGGGCAGAAAGCATTCAAAGCACACCGTCAATCTCTCCTTTGACGAGTGGAACGTTTGGTTCCACTCAAACGGCGACGAGGTAGAGAAGTGGAGCACCGCTCCGCACCAGCTTGAAGACGTATACACCTTTGAGGACGCACTTTTGGTCGGGCTTATGCTGATAACTCTGTTAAAGCATGCCGACAGGGTTAAGGTCGCGTGTCTTGCACAGCTTGTAAACGTCATAGCCCCCATTATGACGGAAAACGGCGGCGGAATTTTTGAGCAGACTATATTCTATCCGTTTATGCACGCGTCAAATTACGGCAGAGGAACCGTTTTACTCTCAAACACAGTATGCGGCAAGCACGACACAAGAGAGTTTACCGATGTTCCGGACGTGGACTCCGTGGCGGTTTTAAGTGACGACGGCAACGCTCTTACCGTATTTGCGGTAAACAGAGACCCGAGCGAAAGCTATGATATGTGCATAAATCTTTTGGATCTTGAAGACTTTTCCGGCAAGGAGCATATTGAAATGTACGGCTTTGACAAAAACGCTGTCAACGGATTCGACAAAATAAACGTCTTCCCCGTAAGCGGAGAAATCCCCACGGTTGACGGCAAGACGGCACACGCCGTTTTAAAGCCGTTTTCATGGAATGTTATAAGATTTTATAAAAACAAATAATAAAGAAGGATTGAGAATTATGGCAAAATGTCCCAAGTGCGGAGCAAAGCTTCATTGGTACGACTTCCGTGCCGAATGTAAGCACTGCGGAGTTAATATCCCCAACTACAAATGGGAAGAGAGGCTTGAAAATGACGCCGATACGGCCGAGACATCATTCGCAAAGCTGCATTACAAAATGAGTAACTTCAAATACGGCACGATAGGCTCTCCGCTTATGATAGTGCGCCTTGTTTTTACTCTTTTGCCGCTTGTGGCTCTTGTTGTGCCGCTTGTAAAAATCACACTCTGCTTCCCGTTTTTCGAAAAAACGGAGAGTGTTTCATTTCTCACGTTTATACTTAACTATTTGACCAAATATGATATAAAGGCTTCGCTCTCGCTGATGCACGGCGAAGCACTCGGCGGTGTTTTTGCAAAAATGTTTCTCGGCGTGGGATTTGCGTTTTTGGCCGCCGCGCTCGGAGTTGTAAATTTCTTCGTTGTGCTTATAGCGTCAATGTCACTCAGCAGCAAAGCCGACACGGTATTAAACATCCTCAGCACCGTTTTTTGGAGTCTTTCGGCATACTTTGTTTACGCCTTTTTAAATGCCGCGGCCGAAACAAGCGTAAACATAATCACAGGCTCGGTATCCCCGTTCTTTGCGGTAGGAATAGCGTTGTTCCTCGCAAATGTCATAATCAACATTGCGGTGTCCAAAAAATTTAAAAACAAAAAAGCCACAGATCCGTCTATGGAGGAAGCCATAGAGAAAGAGCTTCGTGAGCTCCGTGAAAAAGACAGCGAGCCGGTAGCCGAATAAAGTCTTAAAAACTTGTCCCCCTCATACATTTAGTATGAGGGGGTGTTTTTTTGAAATGTATAATTTTGACTAAGAGAGGGCTTACGGCGATAACCGCTGTCACATTATCCGCGCTGCTTATCGTATTCGGAATCTGCGGCAGAAAAAGCGCACTCAGCTCTGCCGCTGCCGAGGAGGGCAAACGGCTTCTGCCCATCTACTGCGTTGAGACGGGCGAAAAAAAGGTCGCAGTCACCTTTGACGCTGCTTGGGGAGCCGACGACACGGAAAGGCTCATAGAAATTTTAAAAAATCACAATGCCAAGGCTACGTTTTTCGTCGTCGGGGAATGGGCGGAAAAATATCCCGACAGCGTAAAGGCGTTTTATGCCTCCGGACACGAGATAGGAAATCACTCTGCATCGCACATTATGTATTCGAGTCTTACGGAGAGTGAAATCATAAAAGACATAACACTCTGTAACGAAGCGGTAAAAAAAGCCATAGGAGTTACACCCGTTCTTTTGCGCGCTCCGTCGGGTGATTATACAAATGACACGATAACCGCGGCGACAAAGCTCAATATGAAAACAATACAATGGTCCGTCGATTCGCTTGACTGGAAGGGACTTGACACCGATGAAATAGTAAAGCGCGTAACGGATAAGACCGAGTGCGGTTCAATTATACTCTTTCACAACGATATAAAAAACACGCCCGACGCGCTCGACCGAATTCTCACGGAGCTTGAGAAAAAAGGCTATTCGTTTGTTACGGTAAGCGAGCTTATATACGACGGCGATTACAAAATAGATTCCGCCGGCAAGCAAATCAAAAATGCCGCCGCGAATTGAACGCTCCGCCGTATAAAAAATTCGATTGGAAATTTTATCCGAAAAATACGTTTTTACTTGTCTCTTTCCCGTATAAAGAATTTATAACTGCGCAAAATATAATATCATCTTACGGGAGGTGACATTATGGAAAATAAGGGTGAAAACGGCGATGTAGGCAAAGGCGTACCCAACCCCGCCGGTTGCGGCTGTGACAGAAGCGTTATCGAGGTAACTCATGACTGCTCATGCACAAATCAGCAGATTCAGGACCCGCATTTCTGCAAAAGCTACGAAAAGAAATAAGCACGCGAATTAAAGAAAAAAGGAGCCGTAAAAACCGCTGTTTTTACAGTTCCTTTTTTATTATCGGTCAAAGCTTTTTTAAATCAGCGTTTTTGTTGCTTGACGATGCGGCGCAAGCGGCACAATTGCCGGAGCAGCCTATACACTTACCTTTTTTGCGGCGCCTGACTATAAAGACCGTTGCCGCCGCCACAGCCGCCGCCAAAATGCAGATAATCACAATGTCGGCGATATTCATACAAAAAGGCCTCCGACGCTGTAAACTATAAATGACGCTATGTACGCAACGGCGCACTGCATAAATACAACGCCGACTGTTTTAATGCGCGAGCCGAGTTCCTTTTTAATAGTGGCAACAGCCGCAACGCACGGTGTATACAAAAGGGTAAACACAAGGAAGCTGACAGCCGAAAGCCCCGTAAACAGGCTCGGAAGAACCGATCCGAGCTGCGCCGTGCCCGTATTCATAAGAACAGACAGCGTACTTACAACAGCTTCTTTTGCGGTAAATCCCGATATAAGCGCCGTTACGGCTCGCCAATCACCGAAGCCGAGCGGCTTAAATATCGGTGCTATAAATTTACCTATCATGGCGAGCAGGCTGTCCGCGCTGTCGTCCACAACATTGAGTCTTGTATCAAACGACTGTAAGAACCAAATTATTATCGTCGCAATAAATATTACAGTGAATGCTCTCTGCAGGAAATCACGAGCTTTTTCCCAAAGCAGTAAAAAGACGCTTTTCGGCGATGGCATACGGTAATTCGGGAGCTCCATTACAAACGGTACAGGTTCGCCGCGGAAGGCCGTCCTTTTTAATATCAGCGCAACAATTATGCCGAGAAGTATACCCGTGGCATAAAGTCCTATCATAACAAGCGCGCGGTATTTTGTAAAAAATGCCGCCGTAAACACGGCATATATCGGTATTTTTGCGGAACAGCTCATATACGGAGTCAAAAGAATAGTCATTTTGCGGTCACGGTCTGACGAGAGAGTCCTCGTCGCCATTATCGCAGGCACGGAGCAGCCGAAACCTATGAGCATCGGAACAAAGCTTCTGCCCGAAAGGCCTATTTTTCTGAGAAGCTTATCCATAACAAAAGCGACGCGCGCCATATAGCCCGTGTCTTCGAGAATTGACAGGAAGAAAAACAGCGTAACTATTATAGGCAAAAAGCTCAAAACGCTTCCGACTCCGGCGAATATACCGTCAATAATAAGGCTGTGCACTATGGGATTTATGCCGTATGCGGTAAGCCCCCTGTCGCATATGTCCGTCAGCGCGTCAATTCCGAGTGACAGCAGATCCGAAAGGCGCGAGCCTATTACGTTAAAGGTGAGCCAAAATACAAGGAACATTACACCGAAAAACACCGGCAGCGCCGTGTATTTCCCCGTGAGTATTTTATCTATTTTCACGCTTCGTTTATGTTCTCGGCTTTCACGGCACTTAACCACCGACTCGGAAACCGCCTTTTCGATAAACGTATATCGCATATCGGCAAGAGCCGCATTACGGTCAAGACCGGTATCATGCTCCATTTCCACAACGCTGTGCTCAATAAGCTCTCGTTCGTTTTTATCAAGCTCAAGCTTGTCGGCAAAATATTCGTCGCCCTCTATGAGCTTTGTGGAACAAAATCTCGGAGGGACCGAGATGTTTCGCGCATGATCCTCTATCACGTGGGCTACCGAGTGAATGCAGCGGTGTACGGGGCCGTCTGAGCAAAAATCTATTCTTTTCGGCAAAATACGATTTTTTGCGACATATACCATTTTATCCGCAAGCTCCGAAACACCTTCGTTTTTTGCGGCGCTTATCGGAATTACCGGTATGCCGAGGCTCTCGCTGAGCTTTTTGACATTGACCGTTCCGCCGTTTGCCCTGACTTCGTCCATCATATTCAGTGCCAGCACCATAGGCAGGTTCAGCTCCAAAAGCTGCAAGGTCAGATAGAGATTCCGCTCAATATTTGTGGCGTCAACTATATTGATTATCCCGTCGGGCTTGCCGTCGAGTATAAAGTCTCGCGAAACTATCTCCTCTTGTGTATACGGTCTTATCGAATAGATACCGGGAAGGTCGACAACGGAGCAGTTTTTTGCCCCCTTTATGCTTCCCATTTTTTGGTCAACCGTAACGCCCGGAAAATTTCCGACGTGCTGATTTGAGCCTGTCAACGCATTAAAAAGTGTTGTTTTACCGCAGTTTTGATTTCCTGCAAGTGCAAATATCATTTATTATCCTTGACCTTTCCGAATTAAAAGCTTTATGCTTTTTCTACCTCTATAAGCTTCGCGTCCGCCTTCCTGAGCGTCAATTCATACCCCCTGACCCTTATTTCTATCGGGTCGCCCATGGGCGCGGTCTTTTGAAGAGTGACGGCCGTATGCGGAATAAGCCCCATATCAAGGAAGCGCAGTCTCAGCGCACCCTCGCCGCCAACCGTTTTAATTACGGCCGTTTCGCCGTTTTTCAACATATCAAGAGTCATTTTGATCCTCCGCAGCGTGTTAGTTTTGACTAACTTCGACATTATAACAGTTCGTTTATTTTTATATTTTAATTATATAATGTTAGCACAGCCGCACTTTTGTTGTCAACTGTTTAATATATATTTACCATGTTAAACAGTTTACGGCTGTATACATGCTATTCGGCCATCCGAGCACCCATAAAAAACAAAAAATTATAAATCGGTTTAGGTTGAAACAACAAACGGTATAATTTTAAAACTGTTTGAAAAACTATAAAAGTAACAAAGTTTTAAGGAGCAAAATTTATGAAAGCGACAGGAATAGTGCGTAGAATAGACGATCTCGGCAGAGTTGTCATTCCTAAGGAAATTCGCAGAACAATGCGTATCAGAGAGGGTGACCCGCTCGAAATATTTACGGCGTCGGACGGAGAAGTTATCTTTAAAAAATACTCGCCGATTGGTGAGCTGTCCGAATTTGCCGACCAATATGCCGAGGTGCTTTGCAGAGCTACCGACTTGCCTGTTATAATAACGGACCGTGACCACGTGATTTCCGTTTCGGGAATATCGAAAAAAGAATATCTTGAAAGAAGAATATCGTCGGAACTTGAAACACTCATGGAAAGCAGAACCAACTATACCGCATCTGCCGATGAAGAGCCTATTTACCCGATAAGCGGAACGAGCTGTGAAGAGGCGGACGGTAGCTTATCCGATAATAGGCAGCGGCGACGTTTCGGGGTGCGTTGTGCTGCTTTTAAATTCCGACGGTTCTCTTCCCTCTGAGACGGAGCGCAAACTGGTAGCTGTTGCGGCGTCTTTTCTCGGCAAACAGATGGAGGAATAACCGTTTGCATGCCTAAAGAACGGAAAATATACAAAGCAAAAGAAAAACCCACCGCTTTTTGCGGTGGGTAAATTTCTTATTAAGCCTTAATTATTCGGCAACAGCGTCTTTAAGAGCTTTACCTGCTTTGAAAGCCGGAACCTTGGAAGCGGGAACGGTCATGGTCTCGCCTGTTCTCGGATTGCGACCCTGCTTAGCTGCACGGTTGCGAACCTCGAAGGTACCGAAGCCAACGAGCTGAATCTTGTCGCCTGCTTTAAGAGCGTCGGTTATAGCACCCGGAAACCCCCAGACTGC
>ERZ780076.873-NODE-873-length-11413-cov-3.759641_pt1 | contig 11413 bp, 10 predicted proteins | sample MGYA00511022_ERZ780076 | MGnify/ENA primary metagenome ERZ780076 (study PRJEB29588, sample SAMEA2148733) | human gut metagenome | biome: human gut; feature: human-associated habitat; material: faeces | place: Denmark | collected 2008/2010 ... | reverse complement strand
AGCAAAGAATCTCATTACCATGATTGGCCGCCTAACACGGTTAATCGACTAAAAGGAAGGCCTCTTATTGGGGAGGCTAGAGGCCAACTTCGGCTGACTTGGAGGTCCTATGCAGGACCTCCAAGCCGCCAAAGGGAGCGCTGCCGACAGGCAGCATACATAACTCCCTTTGAACCAGCCCGCTCTGCGGGCAGAACCTAAGCCGCCCAGGACGCCAGCCCGATGGCGGCTTGAACCCGGGCGCCGCAGGCGCCTGAACCCTTTTTACTTTCGGGAATACCGGCAGCCGCCGAAGTGCCACAACCGCCCCCAAACGTTGCAAAAGGCAGAGCTCCCATGAGCCCTGCCTTTTTCTCCACTCCGAAAGAACATGCAGGGCTTCTGATTACAATTCCCTTCCCACAATAGGAGCCAGCTGTTTCAGCCGTCCCATGAGGTCATCAAAAGTCTCTGGCGTAATGGATTCCGCTCCATCGCACCATGCATGTTCCGGATCATTATGAACTTCACACATAATACCATCAGCCCCTGCAGCAATGGCCGCCATGGCCATGGCCGGTACCATCTCCCGATGGCCCGTAGCATGGCTGGGGTCTACGATAATGGGCAGGTGGCTTCTTTCCTTCACCACTTCCACTGCCGACAGGTCCAGCGTATTTCTGGTAGCCTTTTCAAAGGTGCGGATGCCCCGTTCGCAGAGAATCACATTGTGATTTCCTTCGGACATAATGTACTCCGCACTCATGAGCCATTCCTCAATGGTGGCAGACATGCCCCGCTTCAGAAGCACCGGCACATTCAGACGGCCCACTGCCTTCAAAAGGTCAAAATTCTGCATATTTCTGGCGCCGATCTGGATGATATCCACGCCCTTTTCCAGAAACATGCCGATTTTGTCGGCACTCATCAGCTCCGTCACCACCGGCATATTTTCCTTATGGGCAGCGGAAATGAGAAGATCCAGACCCTTCTCCCCCAATCCCTGGAAAGAGTAGGGCGAAGTCCTTGGCTTGAAAGCGCCGCCGCGAAGGATAGCTGCCCCCGACGCCTTCACCGCTTTCGCAATGCCGCCGATCTGCTCAGGCGTTTCAATAGAGCAGGGACCGGCCATGACCACCAGCTTCTTCCCGCCGATTTTGATGCCCTTTACATCCACCACCGTATCGGCCGGATGGAAAGACCGGCTGGCCCGTTTGTAAGGCTCCTGCACCCGCATCACCTTATCCACCCAGGGATTGCTGAGGAAATCCCTTTCATCCAGGGCAGACGTATCCCCCACCAGACCCAGCACCACCTTGCTGGAACCCTTACTGCGGTCCACCTGGAAACCCCGGTCCCTCATTTCCTGTTCCAGCTGCTCAATCACTGTAAGCGGTGCGTTCTGTTTCATTACAATAATCATGATATTCCTCCTCTGCCTTCTCCAAGGCACCTTCAATTCTCCGGGACCCATGTCCCCTCTCCTCTAACTCCTATCCTTCCATCCTCCATAAAAGAAAAGGACAGGCTCTGATGAGTCTGTCCTTTCATTCTGGAAATATCTTATCTGGAAAGGGAACGGGACTCATCACGGGCGTAGCAAAAGTAACCGAAGCCATAATAATAGCTCCAGCCAAAGACATCATATGCCATTCCTGCGTTCATGGAAGCCAGTCTCATCATTCCCTCTCCTTTCGTTAGAAGTTAGCTTAGTATAGGCTCACAAAGCCCCTTTTGTCAAGAGGCAATGGGCCTCGGGATGCAGAAGAAAGGAGGCAGAAGCCGCCAAAGGTTCTGCCCCTCGCTTCCCGCGAGTGAAGCGACCGGCGTAGTCGTCCTGCTTCATAGCGTCTTCCAGCCGGTTTCTTTCCAAATTTCTTTAGAGGAAGCCGCTTCTCTTTCCATATATTCAGCCTTCTGCAGCCGGCTTATCATGGCAGTATTTGCTCGTTCCCCGGCCATTTGGTTGTATGATCCATTTGCATTTCTGTAGAAGTTGATTTCCTGGGAAAGGGATCCGTCCGGATTAATAAACGGTTGCCCATGCGCATCCTTGACATTTCTTAATAAATCTCTTATAGTGATTTTGGAAGGCAGGCTGTCTGCGAGTATTCCCATTCGGTGGGAGGTTCGCGAGTCTGCCTTCTTATTTATAATTACATCGTATAGTTCCAGTTCCATTGGAGCTTTACCCAGATTTGACTTGTCTTCTTCTGCCGTTATTCTAACGGCATACAGGTCATTTCCAACCTTAATTGGAACATAGAAATTGTGATACCTTGCGGTATTGCTTTTTTTATTTGACCTGAAGTTCGGTTGGCTTTCTACGAGTATCGAATTTCTAATTAAATCAGTGATGTCTAAAATGGAACCATCGTGTCGTTCCTTTAGGTCTTTCATCCTAGGGTTATTCAATACTCGGTATAAGCTTGAATCCGCTTATGGTCCGGTCCTCTCATCCACCCGATTTCCTCAGAAGAAGTGTCCTCTTTTTCCATCAACTCGGCCTTCTGCAGGCGGCTTATCATGGCAGTACTTGCCCGTTCGCCGGCCATTTGATGAAATTCACTATTTTCTTCGATATTGCGGCCGCTCAAAAAATGCCTTATAATAGAGGTGTAAAGCAGAGCAGGGCCCCACGAACGACGGTTTTTAACCAGGTCACGTGATACGGACTGCCCTGCTTTTTGCATGTCCATTAGTGGGTATGCTTCATGAACATAGAATTTATTTGTATCTATATTTTCTTTTACTCTGCAAATTGTTACATAATCTTCTCCATTGAAATTTATTTTATAAGCAAAAAATAAGTCCTTCGGCAATAGAGCCAAATTTCAATCCACGCTTCCCGCGGGGGAAGCAACCGGTAATAACCATAGCCCACGGCGCCGGCGGCCAATTTCAATCCACGCTTCCCTTGGGATACAGAAAAAAGGAGGCAGAAGCCGCCAAAGGTTCTGCCCCCTTTTTGAAAACCTATCAAGAATCACAACACTCTCAAACCCGCCAGCATCAACCAGATGAAGGTGGATAGTTTTACCACTATCAAGAATCACAACACTCTCAAACCGGGTTCTTCTGTCATGAGCACACACCAGTGTTTTACCACTATCAAGAATCACAACACTCTCAAACTGGAATAAGACTATTGGTATCTTTTATATGGTTTTACCACTATCAAGAATCACAACACTCTCAAACGGTGTCCCATCCTTCTGTCCAATTCCAATGGTTTTACCACTATCAAGAATCACAACACTCTCAAACTTTAATTCAACCCTAAGGCGAGCAGCTTCCGTTTTACCACTATCAAGAATCACAACACTCTCAAACTTGGATCATCGTCGTTCCCTGCCCGTTTCCGTTTTACCACTATCAAGAATCACAACACTCTCAAACCCGTATCTACCTGGGCCACGCGGCTTTCCTGTTTTACCACTATCAAGAATCACAACACTCTCAAACTGAAACTAACTTGAAACCAACTTGAAACCTGTTTTACCACTATCAAGAATCACAACACTCTCAAACGTGGGCTAAAACCTATACACCACATAGACAGTTTTACCACTATCAAGAATCACAACACTCTCAAACTCCGGCGGTAAGAAGTAATCGTCCTCTCCAGTTTTACCACTATCAAGAATCACAACACTCTCAAACCAAGACTGCCAAAGCAAAAGGTTTTGAGAAGTTTTACCACTATCAAGAATCACAACACTCTCAAACTGCGTATTGATATTATTAACGTATGGGGCAGTTTTACCACTATCAAGAATCACAACACTCTCAAACGAGTCATCCGCCCAAAATGAACCCGTGATGGTTTTACCACTATCAAGAATCACAACACTCTCAAACTTGCATAGTCGGTGGCAGAGATAACTTCTAGTTTTACCACTATCAAGAATCACAACACTCTCAAACACACAGGGATGCGCAAAGGGGAAATCCTGGGTTTTACCACTATCAAGAATCACAACACTCTCAAACCTCAAATTGCATTTTCATGCAGCAGTTCTCTGCAAGTGTATCCGCTTACACCAGGCGGCGCAGTTCCTGACAGTGTATCATTATTCAAAAATCTGGCATAAATCTTTGTCAATAATGAAGAGGTCCTCCGCCTTTATTGTATCATGGCAGGGCCCTTCTATGAGAACAAAGTTGAAATTTTCTTCTTTGGCGTTTTCATAGAACAGCGGTCTTTCTTCCGGAGTCATGAGATTACGAAACCCATAAAAGGCGAAGGCCGTTTCTCCGCAGAGAATGTCCCAGGACTTCATGAAGATAAGCATTTTCTCTGCCAAACTTTCCCCCTGCTCTTCCAGGTGGACGTGGAAAGCCTTCAAGAGAGCGTCCAGATCCACATCCAGGTCATAAGTCACGGGCAGGGGGATATCCATGGTCAGTTCTTCCAGCCATGTTTGGATCGCACTGCATAGTTCTTCCGATTTCCGTTCATATATTTCATTCTGTGCCTCTCCGGTAAGCCGCAAGAGAAGTTTTGTAGTCAGCTTGCGGTCATTCAGATCCATATCCCAGGGGCTGGCCACAAAAAGAAACCGTTTTTTCATATCCAGAATCTGACTGTCTTCGCTGAGCACGAAATTCCCAATGCCTGTCCGGCTTTCTTCTTCCAGTTCCTTCAGCGTATGATACAAACACTGCGGGTTTTCGATGGAAATGAGCGGCACCTTTTCATCATTCAGAATCACAGCCTTTTCCCAGTCCTGATGTACCAGTTTCATAGAATCACCAGCTTTTCATTGGTATCAATAATTTCTTTCTGCACATGCCCTATAATGAACTCCATGCCGGCATATTGTTTTTCTGTAATCACCAGCACCTGTATCAGCCCCTCCTTCGGGCTGACAGAGCGGATATAGGAAATCACCGCTCTGGCCGCCGGAGGGTCCTGCACGATTTTGGTATACACTGATTCCTGCATCATCACGAAGCCTCTACGAATCAGCTGCTTTCTGAAGCCCGTGTAGGCCCGTCTTTCTTCTGCTGTTTCCACAGGCAGGTCAAACAGCACCATGACTCTCATGAATCTACCCTTCATCAGGCAGTCTGTAAAAGGCAATGGTGTCCGGGCCTTTTTCTTCCATAGCCCGGAATACGCTGCGGCTGTAGATACCGATGGCCTGTGTGACGGTGGTGAGCCGGTCCTGTATGATGACCTTTTGATTTAATATATTGATCAGATCCTTTTTATTGTCTGCCGTAAGCTGATTCTCCAATGTCATAGATAACACTTCCCTGTCTACCAGGGGCCGGAAGGGCTCCATTAAATCGCTCCCCAGATTAAAGGGATTGAATATATTATCATGAAACAGCCCCAGCTGGGTCATATACCCGGATGCCGCCGCTTCCCTGTTGCAGGCAGAAAGAATGATGGCATATCCATAGTTAAGCGCTCCATTCACCACGGAAGGCTCGCGGCGGGAGAATTCCCTGCCCCAGAGGGTATTGAAGTACACCTTGGCCGCATGGCCTTCTCTGTTGGTGCTGTCTCCTTTTTCTACACTTTCTTCATAGACCTTCAGCATGGCAGCTTCCTTATGGTGGCCATATGCCATCAGTACCCGGGCCTGGTTTTTGATTTTCTCCCTGATGATGGCTTTCCAGACCTGTGCCTTCTTTTCCAGGTCCCACCGGATTTGAGTGCGAATCTGGCGGCTGGAGTCATAGCTTCCGCAGTAGGGCAGTACCTCTCCTGCGGGATTTCTCTTTTCATCACAAAAGATAATCTTGATTTTCCGTTTCAAGCATTCGCTTACCCATACACCCGTAAAGGCGGCTGCCGGGGTGGCAACAAGGATGGTACCGATTTCATCCATAAAAACGCGGTGTACCTCTTTTTCACGAATCACCATGTACCCCATGCTGTATTCCACCTTGGCCCGATTGGTAAGAACTACCGTACGCCAGCTCATTTTTCACCAAAGGGCGCCAATAAGATGCGTTTTTCAAAGAATCCGGTGACAGACTGCTCAATCAGATAGACGTGGTCCTGTACTTTGATTTTTTTATTCAGATAAATTCGTCCGGCCTGCCTGCTTCCCCCCAAAAGATGGAAATCTGACAGAACTGCATTGCACTGGAACAAATGAAGAATAGAACCAAGCACCTCGCACCGTTCTTCCAGCGGCAGATTCATAAACTTGTCTTTTGACTGACGCAGAAAATCTGCCTGCGTTGCAAATTTCTTCCCGTAAATAGAACTGCTCAGTTTATCAACAAAGAAATCGTAAAGCGCCAATGTATTGTCATCTGAAACCCCATCATATTCCGTAATAGCAGCATCCTTCTGCACTGTTTTCCGATGAATAAACTTCAAGACGTTTTTCAAAACCCCTGCCAGTGCATTGTCCATGCACAGCTCCTGCGCATTCCGCATAACGAATAGATTACCGGTTTTGCCTGAAATATGTACTTTGAACCCATCTATTTCAAATAAAGACTGGATACGAATTTTGGGAATGAGAATTTGCGGATTTCTATACTTATTGCCCTGTGCAGTCCATGTCCTTACACAGTACGCCTGCCTTTCCTTATCGCTGATCAACTTATTCTTTACATAATTGGGGATAGATTCCAGCAGATACACCGGTTTCCCTTTTTCTTCTGCCTGGACCAGCATCATGTAAGCAATGGACGCCTTGTTATACCCGCCGTACTTTCCTATATCCGATACCGGCGAATCTCCCTTAAGCGGCACCTGTCCTTTTCCTTTTTTCATGATGTTCTGGTCGAAAAGTCCGCCTTTGCCTTCAAGGGGCATTCTTGTGAAAAGGATATTATTTTTCCTCATCCATTTCCGCACGGTTCCCATGGTACCTTCATGACCGGCCATCACCTGGCCTTTTTTGTCTTTTTCAGCAGGGATCCAGGCATCCACGCCACTGCGGCTGACTTTGTGTCCATACAGGGCTTCTGTATTCAGACTGTACGCCGGATGATTTCCTTTCAAAAAGTGAAGGGGATTGGCGGTAAAGCGAGTGTCGAAGACATTTCCTACCACAATATTCAGGTATGCATCCTTAGCGTGGTGGTAGTCGTTCATATCACGTACCTTGATGAAGCCGCCATACTGGCGGAAGCGGGATGCGTTGCCTGCTTTGGTGTAAACGATCCGTGTCTGTGGATAGGCTTTGCTCAAAAGCTCTGCACAGGCCTTCGTGCTCTGTCGGGTTTCCACCAGCTGGCGGCCGATGAAGGCTGCCTTTTCTGCATCGGAAAGCGATGTCGTCCGAGAGAGGCGGTTGTATTTTTCTTTGGAAATCAGTTCTTTTTCAAGGAGCATATGCCAGAAAGGTCTCATCTCTTTTTGGATATCCTGAATGCGAATCTGCTGTCCGCTGATATAGCAGCCATCCAGGGCGCTGCTCAGGGGATAGGTATCTCCTTTTTTGGCATTGACCGTCTTTTCCACCAGCACCCGGTTGTCCAAGCTGTCATCACCGGTAAGGGACTGGGGATAGATATGATCAATATCATATACGTTGCGATCAAAGAGCCGGTTAATATCGATGGGCTTTCCTGTATACATGGAGCGGCCCATCTGGGTATAGTAAAGGTAGAGTCTATCGCTCCGGAAATCTTCTTCTGATTTCCCTTCCAGTTCTTTGGCCCAGTCTCTAGTATCATCTCTGCACTTTTTATAAAGCGCCTGGAGCCTGGCTTTTCTGGAAATCGTTCTTCTGCCTTTCTCCCCATTTTCCCGAGCCATTTCGATAAAGATTTTTGAAGGTTCTTTCCCCGTAATTTTCACGATTTCCCGCACAATTTTCAATGCCTGCCAGAGCGGTCTCCTGACAGCCGGCGAAATATAGAGATCTTCTACATCCTTATAAGTAATCCTGCCCTGTCCTTCTTCTTTCCTGTTTCTTTCTTCAATGGCCTGTCCGTAGCCAAAACGGCTGCCTAAAAGTTCCATAAGATTATAGGAGGTCTGCCTCATGGCTGAAATGATATTCAGCACCTCTCCTGAGGTATGATCTACGAGAACTTCGCAGCTGTCCCCTTCCGCCGGAAGGAGATTGACCAAAAATTCCCTGGACAGTCTTCCCCAGCCATCATAGGAAAGGCGGGTGAGGGATGTCAGCTGCTCGGGGGTCAGATAGGAAAATTCACGGTGGAGACGGTTTTTCAGCATTTTCTTATCTCCGCCGAAAATGGTGATGTCTTTAATCATCTTTTCTGCATCTTCACGGCTAAAATCATTTCCCAGAATATGTTTCATGTCAATCAGGGAAGACAGACTGCTCTTGAAATCTCCATCCAGTCCGGAGATGGATTCCGCTTCTTTTTTATCTATGCCTTCTGATACCAGGTATTTGATAAATTTTGTCCTGCTCACATGCTTATGGCGGCTGAAAAGATTATCCATCACCTTCTCTTTCAGTCTGAGCGGCAGTTTCTGCATAGTTTCCCCGATTCTTACATTGTTCAGCTCATTCAGAACTGTAAATTCAGAATAGAGCAGGGAATTTTTCGGCAGCACATCTTCACCAATGAGATAGGTACATTTATTGGTCAGATTACGGATAAAACCTTCTGCCGATTTTTCAACGTTTATTTTTTCAGTAAAGTTCCAGGGGTACACTTTTCCCTGCTTGTCTTTTTTCACCACCCAGCAGCTGTTTGCATGTTCATTGATGGGCCCTACATAGTAAGGAATGCGGAAGGTAAAGAGACTGATAATCTTGTCCGATACGGTACCATATTGATCCCTTACTTTCAGGAAGGGCAGATAGGCTTCCGCTTTGGAGAGAATGATTTTTAATTCCTGCAGATGCAGCTGGTAGGGAATGACACCATTCTCCTTGGACACGGATTTGGGCAGAAAGGTCCCCATATTCAGTTCCCGGCTGATATAGTCTTTATCGTTACTATCCGGCATGTCTTTCAGGCAGGACTTCAGTGTTTTTGTGAAATCCTCATAGCTGCATTTCTCAATAGCCGCTTTTTTCCCCTTAACTTTGCATACTCCCACATAGGCGCTGTAATTTTTATTGGCACTGCTGCCCGGTTCCCTGAAAATCTCTGCATAGGCTTTCGGACTCTGCTTAAGTACCCTTTTTAGTACTTTTAAATCAGCCTTATGTTTATCATAAACGGCTATCTTTGCTTCTGAAATATAATGGTGCTCACCCATCAGTTCCGCCAGGAGGGACCAGTTATAGAGCCCATGAAGGGCTGCAATCAGATCATAGCGGTCTCCCAGTTCCGCCATAATGTCCGGCTCGTTTTCTTCAAACTGGGCACTGGAAAAGTTCACTTTATTTTTCTCAAAATCCTTAAGCTTTTCATCGTTAAATATATCGCTGAGTGAAGCCGTTCCTCCGACAGCGAGAGTCATCATGGCTTTGAAGTCCTTCTCTTTTCCCTGTCCCAGACACTGCAGCAGGGATGCTGCTTTCTCTTTCACCCCTAATTTCTTATCTTTTAAGATATCTTTCATGCTGTCTGCCTTGCGAACATCCGGAGAACTTCCTTTAATCCGATCCAATGCACTGCCAAAGGCTGCAAAGCTTTCATCAAACCCGGAGGTGCCCTTTTCATCGGTCTGGAAATTTTCAAATAAAAAATGTCCGCGATGTTTCAGGATATGATGGATAGCCAGATAAACCAGCCGCACATCAAAAGGATGATTTTCCGTCATCAGGGCATGGCGAAGATGATAAATGGTAGGATATTTTTTATAATAAGCTTTGTCGTTAAAATCCACATCATTAAAAAGGCTGTTTGTCTGGTGCACCCTTTTGTCTTCCTCATGCAGCCCGCTTTCATTCAGTCGTTCATAAAAACCGGGATCCTTTTTGCAGATTTCCTGGGCAAATAACTCCTGAAGCAGATCGATGCGCCGGGACCTTCGCTCGATTCTCCTGCGGGCAATGCGATGCATTCGCCGGTCCTCCGCAGTCTGGGCCTCATCAAAAAGACGGATGCCCCAGAGAGCCTTACCATTTTTCTTGATGACTTCATAATTTTCATCCGTTGCTGTCCATCCTACGGAATTCGTTCCCATATCTAGACCGATAAAAATTTTTTTAATTTCTTTCATCATTGACACCCTCCCTGAAATGGAGTATCCTGTAGATGTCAGGATAACTTACCACTATCCGATCACAACACAAGTTCAAATAAAAATTTATTCAAATCGTCACTTCGGTGACCCCACAGTGTGTGGATAAAAGAGCTCCTTCGGGAGTTCTTTTTATTTGCCCGATTTGAGCCACAATAAAAGGTCCCGTTATTTCATATCTCAAAAGACATGAATAACAGAACCTGAAAAAGCATCTCTGTTTTCTTTCTGCTTTTCTAGCCATCATTATGATCATCCCTTCTCTATGCATAAAAAAGGATTTTCTATGAACTCAATTTATCATTAAAACCATTATATCATGTATGCTCAGTCTGCGTATTTGATTCATTCACATATGACGCCTTCTATTTTTATTATACTCATCAGCATGACATCACTTGTCATTCCATCCCAAAAATCTAAATTTTTATAAAAATTTAATCTGAATAGCAGGACAAATATCCTGTATCCCCAAGGGAAGAAACAAAAAAATTTCATCTTCCTCTGCTTCGTGCAGAACGCCCCCGAACGCACAAAAACTTCCTGAAATCTTCGGATGTCCCAGGCAGGCCCCTAAAGGCCCTGGTTTTCCGAAGTTTCAGGAAGTTTTTTCATTTTTCTTATATTTTTCAGCCGGCTGAGTAGAGAAGCGGACATTCCGATGCCCGGTCATCCCGCTTTCCATGGTTGCGCGCTGCGGGGATCTGGCGGCCGGGGATGGGCTCCCCTCGCCTCTCTGTCCATATAGTCCAAAGAAATGCGGTTTCCTCTCATGACCTGTTCCACAGGCCGGCCGCTTTCATCTGGAGGCGCACTTTGTCTTCGGGTATGGAGAAATCGCTGCCGAAAAGTTCGTGGGTCACGTATCGGGGTTCTACGCAGTCCATGATGTCCCTGGCGGCGCTGGTGGTGAAGGGGCGGTGCTGGTCTATGGAGATAATGTGGCGGCTGATGATGTCCGGTTGCCCCGAGGCGGGGATGGTGCCGGGGAGGCTTCTCTGATAGGCGCCGGAGAGGGAGCAGCTGAGGTGGATGCCCAGGATGAGGGATTTCATGGAGCCCAGGCGGTTCACCACGCCTTTCACATAGCGGGCTCCATCTTCTTCTGTGGCAAGGCAGGGGTTCGTATTCATCAGGTGTCCCGTATCCAGCATGATGCCGGTGTTCTTTCCGACAAGACTGAGGAGGCTATCGGCCTCTACAACGCCAACTGGGACAAGATGTTTGGCAGCATCATGGCCGTCGTGACGGTGCAGTCGTCGGATAATCTTGAGAATACGGCGTATGACTATGCGGACACGATGCAGCTTGGCTCAAATGAAGCAATTCTTATAATCGCCA
>ERZ780076.870-NODE-870-length-11453-cov-1.879014_pt1 | contig 11453 bp, 6 predicted proteins | sample MGYA00511022_ERZ780076 | MGnify/ENA primary metagenome ERZ780076 (study PRJEB29588, sample SAMEA2148733) | human gut metagenome | biome: human gut; feature: human-associated habitat; material: faeces | place: Denmark | collected 2008/2010 ... | reverse complement strand
TCGGAATAATAACGGTATTCATCATCATTATGCCTATCGCCATGCTCAACGGTACTTATACCGGCAGTATGGTAGAGGTATCGAACACTCTGGGTGTCTATACCGAAGACATAACCATAGGCTACTATGCGGCTTCGGCAGGGATGGCGGTGTCATACCCCATAGTGCCTAAAATCCTGAATGCATTCTCGTCGAAATCACTTCTGCTGGCCGACCTCACCCTGCAGTTTTTCCTCAGCTGGTTCTGTGCCCGCCAGAGCAACATAGAGTTTCTGATAATATCGAGCTTTATCATAGGATTCCTGAAAGGATTTATCATGCTGTGGATAATACGCCGCATAAAATTCATATTCAGCCCCAATGATGTCCGAAGCGAGTTCTACGCATATTTCTATCCGCTTGTTTTCGGTGGAGGACAGTTGTCGATGGTAGTCACCGCACTGCTGGCATACCATTATGACTGGAAGTACATGTATTATTTCATGATGATTCTGCTGCTTGTGGCTATTCTTTCCGTGATAATCTTCCTGCGTCATGACCGTCCCTCAAAACCGGTACATATGAGCGAGCTGCATCTGCGTGAGATGATGATTATAGCTACCAGCATCCTTATGCTGATATACGTCATCACCTACGGAAAGACTCTGGACTGGATGGCATCTTCACGGATATGTACCTATATCGTCATCGGTCCGCTGCTGCTGGCACTTTTCATCTGGGAGCAGTTTCATTCCTCAAAGCCGTATGTAAGTCTGAAACCGCTGTTCCAGTGGAAAGCCATACTGGGCTATTTCTACATGATGCTGATAATGTTTTTCAGTACATCCACTACCCTGCTCACGAGCTATCTCACCACCATACTGAAGGTGGACAATACCCACAGTTATACGCTTTACATATGGCTTCTGCCTGGATACATAGTAGGCGCCATAATATGCTTCTGGTGGTTCCGCTGGCAGAGATGGCGTTTCAGATTCCTCATAGCCGGAGGAATGGCATGTTTTGCCTTTTTCTTCGGTTCCATGTATTTCACCGTCTCGCCAGACAGCACATACGAAATGCTGTTCTTCCCACTTTTCATGCGTGGACTGGGGATGCTTACACTTATAATAGCATTCGCCCTCTTTGCCGTAGAGGACTTGCCGCCTAAATATCTGCTGTCGAACGCCTTCTTCCTTATTACGTTCCGTTCGGTACTGACTCCGGTCATGGCATCCGCATTCTACAGCAATGTACTCTACCGCCTGCAACAGAAATACATGGTGCAGCTGTCGGAGAATATCACCCTTACCGACCCTCTGTCGGCATCACGATATACCTCTGCACTCACTGAAAATCTGCAACACGGATATGGCATAAACGAGGCTACACAACTGGCAACAAACACAATGAACAGCATATTGCAACAGCAGGCCACACTTCTGGCACTGAAACACATGCTCGGATGGCTGTTCTTCATAACGCTTGTAATAGCCATAGTCTCACGCTTTATTCCTTTCCATAAGACAGTACGTGTACCTGTAATCCATACAGGCGAGGATATGGTATAAAAAAATGCAGTGGCGAAAGCCACTGCATCACAATATATAAAATCCGGAAATCTATTTCTTGAACAGATGAGGGATAAACTCATTCAGACATCTGCGCCAAGTAACCCATTCATGCGCCGTACCCTGCGATACATAATAATCTACATTTATACCCATATCACGCAATGACTTCACAAGATGCTCAGTACCCATGTTCTCCTCTGTTCCGCATCCCAGGAACAGATAATGTACTTTCTTGTTGAATGTTGCCGCATCGGTAAATACCCCGTTGAATGCAGTTTTCACATCCACACCTAATATTGCGCCACTGAAACCTCCGATATAAGAGAACTTGTCAAGATTATTAAGTGTGATATCAAATGTCTGTTTTCCTCCCCATGACAGTCCGGCCATTGCACGATGCTCACGGTCGGTGTATGTACGGAAAGTCTTATCAATATACGGTATGAGATCTTCAATCATAAGAGTTGCGAACGAACTTCCGTAAAGATTTCTCTCCTCATTTACGTCTTTGCCCGGACGCGGACGGAATCCCACTTCTATGTCACCGCTTTCCATAACCACAATCATCGGCTCACACTTGCCTTCAGCTATCTGGTTGTCAAGAATGTTGTACATATATCCCTGAGTGCTCCATCCTGTCTCGTCCTCTCCCATTCCATGCTGCAGATACAACACCGGGAAGCGTTTCTTTTTGTTGGTCTCATATTCTGCCGGAGTATAAACCAAGCAACGGCGGAAGCGTTTCTGCGATTCCGAATAATATGTACATGTTCTCACCTGTCCGTGTGGAACATCTTTCGTGCGGTAATAATCACCTTCCTTACCCTCAGGCACCTCTATTCCGCTTGCCATACGGCTGCATCCGAAGAAAGTACAGCTCATAGGGTCTATTACTGAAAATCCGTCAACGAGAAGGAAATAATAATGGAAACCTACCACCAGCGGATTGGTACGTCCGGTCCACCAGCCGTTTTCATCCTTGTCCATATCATATTTCACACCGCACACATCCACCTGAAGTCTCTTTACATCAGGAGCATAAATACGGAAATATGCGCGATTGTCCTTGTCCAGACGTGGGAAATCGCATCCGTGCATGTTTGATGATGCAGGAACGGTATTCTCTATCACATCCTCTGTAGTCTGAAGTTTTACACCCATCATTCCGAGGACTTTTTCAGCATAGCGTCTTCCCAATACACGATAACCGGCAGCATCGAAATGCAGATGGTCGCTGGCACAGCTCAGTCCTGCCGAAGATACCACCTTACAGTTCTTTATCACCTGAGGCAACGTAGCGATTATTTCATTCATGCTTGCACACGTACCGCCATGGTCGGCATTCACCACTTCACCAGCAATCAGAGGAACATCCTCAGCCTTCAGGTTCAAATCGGAGAGCAGGCTTTCGTAAACATTCTTTACCTTCATAGGCCACTCCCTGTCGCCTGTGTTCGATTCTCCCTGATGCAGAAGGATACCTTTTATCACACCATCCTTTTGCGCCAGTCTTGCCATATCCACAAGTCTCTGGTAAGGATTGTTGTCATATTCTTTCAGCATTCCCTTCATCCAGTCCGGAGCGGTCTTGATATATTCCTCGCGTGTATCATTCTGGAACAGTTCTATACGGCATCCTCCTATAGCCACATGCACTACACCCACTCTGACATTCTCCGGCAGATACTCCACCATTGTACGTCCGAAATAATCGGCAGGAGTCAGTCCCGTACCCTTACGGCACAAAGGAGCGCGTGCCGGATACCACTTTCCCTTTACTCGTTTCACCTCGTCGTTATCCACTGCCGACAATACCTGAAAGCGTGGATTTACAGTAGTGTCCTGTGCCTCATATCTGGCATTACCCTCCATGTTAGACTGTCCGAGACACAAATAAATATAAAAGTTAGGGTCTTGTGCATACGATATCATGCCGCACAAAGCCATGCCCACCATAAGGAGCAAAGATTTAAATGTCTTTTTCATAATAAAAATTCCTGTTGTTTTTCATTCTTTTAAAGGTTGTAATATCAATGTTTCTCCGTCACCGCTACTTTTATCACTCCGTCCAGACGGTTTTCAAAAATGCGGTAGGCCTCCTCTATCTCGTCCAGAGAGAAACGATGTGTAATGAGAGGTGTGGTATCAATCTTACCTTCCGAAATAAGGCGGAGTATCTCCTCACAGTTGCATCCGTCCACTCCTCCGGTCTTGAATGTAAGGTTTTTTCCGTACATGTCAGGCAGAGGAAGCACCTGCGGCTTGTCATAAAGAGCCACCACCGTAACTATCGCATTCGGACGGGCACATTCCCATGCCAGTCGGAAGGTATCTTCCGCTCCCGCCACTTCCAGTACTACGTCGGCACCTCCATGAGCGGAATTTTCCTTTACAAATTTCATGCAGTCTTCCGGCTTTACCACCAATACACCCGGATAATGCCTCTTTACGAAAGCTATCCTCTCGTCCGATTTCTCACACACTATTATCCTCTTCGGATTTTTAAGCATCGTGCATATCAGCGTACATATACCCGTAGGTCCTGCACCTATGATAAGCACAGTGTCGTCACTCTTTATTTCCGAGACACGTGCTGCCCAATACCCCGTGGCAAGTATGTCGCCCACGAATAGAGCCTGCTCGTCGGTAACGTTGTCCGGAATCCTGTTCAGTCCCATATCGGCATGAGGCACACGCACATACTCAGCCTGTCCGCCGTCTATGCGGCATCCCAAAGCCCAGCCTCCGTCAGGGTCCTCACAGTTGTTCACATACCCGTTTTTACAGAAGAAACATTCTCCGCAATAAGTCTCCACATTTACCGTCACACGGTCGCCCGGTTTCACATTCGTAATGGCACTTCCGGTTTTCTCTACCACTCCCACCATCTCGTGCCCCACAGTTATACCCGGAACAGCACGCGGCACACTGCCATGCTTTATATGCAGGTCGCTCGTACAGATGCTGCCCAGTGTCACACGTACTATGGCATCCTTCGGACTGACAATTTGCGGCACAGGTTTTTCCTTCATTTCAAACCTGCCTTTTGATATATAAGTATATGCTTTCATGTTTATTCTCCTTTCAAATATTAAAGATTATTATTCTGAAGATATGTTCACACCGATATTTCTAACATAATTGCTTCCACCGCTATTTGTTGTCACCTTACAGCCGTTCAAATATCCGTCGTCATCCAGTGAATAGCTGTACGATGTATGCTCGTTCAGCTCCGGGCTATCCTCAGGATACATATCCGTACACAGATATTCATACGCGTTGCCTATGATACCACCGTAATATGCCGCCAGATGCAACGACAGCGGATACAGTTCCGACAGAAACAGATCCGGCATAACAGCCTTATTTTCCACCGCCTCACTGTCGTCAAACTCTATAATGTAAGTCTGCGACGAGCCGTCAACCGTCTGTTCCACGCCAACTCTTCCGTCAACGGAATAATCCAGTTCCAGCGATGAATAAACCTCCCCGTCTATGGTTTCAGACACATTTTGCAAATAGCGTCTGCCGTCATTTCCGTTAAAATATCCGAACGAATATCTCCGTTCAGTACCTCCACCCTCTTCAAATATACAGCTTCCGGCATATCCATCAGCATCAAGAGTATAAGTCATTACGTTGCCGTTGTCGTCACTCATTGTCACCGTATTGCCTGAATATGCCGCCGAAGTCGTTACAGAATGGCTGAACAGCTGTCCTCCCGCAATCTCCTGCGAAGAGACATAAGAAGTTATACCTTCATCGTCAAAACTGAATGTCTTTACCGATGTAACATCATACGAATCACTCGGAATAACCTCCGTCAACTCTATTTTGCTACATCCTCTGTCCTGACCATCTTCATTTCCGTTTCCGTCAGGTTCATCAGTACAGGCACACATAAATGCCAGTCCTGCCAGCCATATAATCTTTTTCATACCACTATCGTTTTAAATCCTGCTATCCACCACTTCCACCGTACTCCGTGTCTGGTCAATGCGTTTCACCCTCACCTGCACGGCAATTCTCTCTTTCAGACCTTCAACGTGACTTATTATTCCCACACGCTTGCCGTTCATGCTCTGCAGTTTCTCCAGCATGTTCATTACGGTATTAAGCACCTCGCTGCTCAGAGTTCCGAACCCCTCGTCTATGAACAGAGTGTCAACCGACAAATTTCTCCTGTTCAGCGACGATAGAGCCAATGCCAGAGAAAGCGAAACCAGAAAGCCCTCACCGCCCGACAGTATATCCACCGGTCCCTGAGCATCATTCTGATACATATCCATCATGCGTATGGTCAGCGTTCCCGGCTCGCAGTCCAGACGATATCTCTTGTTCAGCTTCATCAGATACCCGTTCGCCCTGTGCAGCAAGTCATTCAGAATAAAGCTCTGAGCTATCCTTCTGAATATCTTTCCGTCGCCCCCGCCGAACAGTTTGTTCAGTGTATCCCACTCCGCAAAGACACTCCTCAGCGCCTCCTCCTTTTCCTTCTCCGTACTGAAATGCAAGGCATTCTTCTCATCCGATTTCAGCTGCTGGTCTATACGTCCCATATCAGCCATAATCTCCTCCGTACGCTTGTGCATACCGTCCAGCGAAGTCTTCAGCATATCAACCGTAACATCACCGTCCAATGTCTCAGGACGCACAGCCATATGAGCCTCCTGTTCCTTCCGTCTGGCAGACAGTACACCTGAAGCAGTCTTGAAATCCGCAATCTTCCTGTCGTGCGCCTCCCTGATTTCCTTCAGATTGTCCACCGTAAGCAGAAACTCCAGACGCTCTCTGTCAATCTCCCTTTCCTCCCCGAAGAACCTTTCCAGTTCCACCGAAGCCTCACGCGCATTCCTGCGTTCAGAATCGAGAGACACCGACAAAGCATGCACCCTGTTCGAGAAATCCATACACCTGTCCTGCAGTTTGTCCACCAGAACAGCATCCGTTACATTCCTTTCCGCCCATTCCGGCCATTTCTCAGCCACCGATGTAAGCATTTTTCCTATATTCTCATATGCCGGCAATGCCTGCGCTATAAGTTTCTCCGTACGGTCAGCCTCCTTTTCCCATCCGGCATATTCCGCTGCCGCACTGGTTATATAAGTAATGAGCCCTTTGGAATCCGCTGTCCAGCGCTCCTTCCATTCCTTCAGTGTAATCATTCCTCCGGCTTCATCCAGAGACTTTTCCATTACCTTATTGTCAGCCTCCACAAGCGACGACAGACGTTCCAGCTCCTTCACCGCAGACACACGTTCGTCTCTTGCCCTGTCTCTCACCTTCACTGCCTCGTCCACCGCCTTTCTTAAAGCCGAAAGCTCCCTGTTCTGTTCCGACAGACGTTTGTTTCCGTCATTTATCCTTTTCTGGATTTCCATCAGTTCGCCCATCCTCGTATTCAGCCGTAACGACCTCTCACCGATGACGCTTTCTACCTCCCGGATATCCATTTCCGTAACTTCATCGGATACCACAGTCATGCGCCTGCACATCAGCAGCACACCTTTCTCAGTCTCTTTCCTGACGTCCGACGCTTCACGTCTTTCCTTCTCCTTTGCGGCCATATCCTTTTTAAGTTTGTCTATGACCAATGCTATACCGTTGCATGCCGAAGCCGCGTCACGAAGCTCCTTTTCCAGCGAAGACACTATCTCCTCCAATGGTTTCAGCCTCTCGCTACACTCAGCGTCCGTCACCAGCGAGTCAATCCTCTGTCCGCATACAGGACACGTATCACCCACCTTCAGATGACTGCGCAGACTCACCGTCCACTCCTTCAGCGAGAGCTGCACACTGTCGTACGCCTTTCTCGCCTCCTCGTATCTTCGGTTTATCTCCCCGTATGTTTCCGTAGCCTTTACAATCTCTCCGTTGCGCAGTTTAAGCTCCGTATCAAGAGCCGCAATCTCCTTTTCCACCCTTTCGAGTGTCTTACCGCAGTTCTTCAGCTCCAGTATATTTCCGTTCAGGGAGTTGAGACCATCCTTTTCGCTATTCAGCCTCTTGACCTCGTCGTTCACCTCCTCCGGCCGGAGAGACTTGAGTTCCGTTTCAGCCCTCTCATACTTCTTTTCCTTCTGTTCCACAACCAGCGAAGCCCTGTCCACCGCCTCCTGCGCATCCGCACATTTCTTTTCAAGAGCAGGCATACCGTTCTTTATCTCACCGATAGCCCCGCTGTATTTCCTTACCCTCAGCGAAGCATCATATGCGGCACCCAGCAAAGCCTCAATCTTCTGAGCCCCCGCAAACATAGGCGCATCCGCAGAAGCAGACTCCAGCTTTTCCCTAACAGACGCCAGATACGATTTCTTCTCCTCTATCCAGTTTCTAAGTCCGTTCCTGCCTCTGCACAGTTCCACATAAACCTGTCCCATCTTTCCGGCCTCCTTTTCCAGCTCGCCGGTCTTTCTCTCCGCCTCCTTCATCCTCTGCAGACAGTTTCTTGCGTCCCCAGTCCTGTCCATGTCCGAAATAAGCCTGGTCTCCTCCCTGAAAGCATCAGAGTTTATCACCTCCTCACAAGCCTTGAGCATCCGTTCCGCACCAGCCGTCTCCCTCTGAAGCCTGTCGCTGTTCTCCATCCATTTCATGCAGGCATCCATACGTTCCGTCTCACGGTCCAGAGCCTTTTTATCCGTCTCAGCCTGTTCCAGCCTCTCCATCAGCAAATCCTTCTCCTCCTTGTTCAGAAGAACGATACCCGCTGTCCGATTTTTCTGAGCCGTATATTCAGCCTCTTTCTCCTTCTTTATCTCCTCTATCTTCTTTCCTATTTCAGAATATATTCCCGTACCTGTCAGCTTCTCCAGTATTTCAGACTTCTCATCATCCTTGCTTTTCAGAAAACGCGTAAACTGTCCCTGCGCCAGCATCGTGGTACGACAGAACTGGTCGAAGTCAAGCCCCACAGCCTCAGTCACAATCCTGCTTACCGCCTCCGCATTCTTCACTGTCACCTCCCCCCATGAGAGAGTCTGTTCCGGAGGAGTAAGACGGTTGTTCTTGTTGCGCCTTACCTGCCATGCCGCCTCATATTCCACCCCGTCCGAGCCAACGAAACGAAGCACAGCCGAAGCCTGACGTGCCCCATGCCTCAACAGGTTTGACGTATTCCTGGCCGTTATATTGTCGTCTCCGAAATTCGATTTCGTTCCCGAAGCCATATTCAGCCTCGGAGTAGTGTTGTACAGGGCAAGACAGATAGAATCCAGGATAGTTGACTTTCCCGCCCCGGTATCCCCCGTGATGAGAAACACCGAAGTATCCGCCAGAGGCCCCTCTCCGAAATCAATGTCAGCCGATTCTATCGACGCTATATTCTCTATTTTCAGGTTTATCAGTTTCATTCTTTAAATCTTCTCTTCCTCGGTATATCTTTTTATAGCCTCACTTATCATGTCCGACATCTGCTCCGACATCTCTGTTCCGAACTTCGACTTATAGAACCTCTGCGCCACATCCAGTGGAGAAAGTTCCTGAAACTCGTCATAAGTCACAGCCGTATCGTCAGAAACAGCTCCGTTCTCCACCCTCGTTATCCTGCAGCAGCAGTATGCCGCCCTCTTTCCGTCGAGAGCCTTAGTTATATGTTCCATATAGTCGGAAGGCATCGGACTGTCCATAAGTATATTAAGCCTGACGTAACACTCCTCGTCGCTCCTTATCTCCTTAAGTCCGTCCAGAGCCACACTGAAAGCCGACGGTTCGGAAGGCACAGTCAGCATAGGTCTGACATTCCTTATCCTCACTTCCCTTATTTCGGGCAACTTTCCTCTTTCCACCGTCACTACCGACACCGAATGCGGATAATTCTCGTCGAAGCTCACCGGAACAGGTGCGCCAGAATACCTAGCCACCGAATTATCCTTCCTCAGAGTCTGCGGAAAATGTATATGTCCCAAAGCCAGATAGTCATATCCGCCTCCCAGCTCCTCCTGCGACACCTCGTTTATTCCACCTACCACATCCTGCTCATGCCCCGCACAATTACTGTTCGCAATGGTCAGATGCGCCATCATCACCACAGGCAGATTATCCGTATCCATCTCCGCCACCCTGTCAAGCAACGTACTGAAGAACACCCGTCTGCGTTCCTCCTTCGGAGCATTCTCGTCTATCACCGGATAATTCTGGTCGAAGATATGCGGAACAGCCACAACATAACCTTTCGCATCCCCATTTCCATCGCGTATGGCTATGATATGCCTGTCCAGGTCAATCATTCCGTCCCTACGTTCCACCTGGCCTACCACCGTCACTCCCGCCATCTGCCACAGCTCACGCCCCAGTTCCAGCATAGCCTTGCTGTCGTGGTTACCCGCTGTAACTATAATTGCCATATCCGGACAAGCGGAATGAATATCCAGTAAAGCCCTGTAATACATTTTCTGTACCGAAGTGGAAGGGTTCGTACGGTCGTAAATATCCCCGCTCACCAGAAGTGCGTCAGGTTTCTCCTCCGCCACTATATCACGCAGCTGCGACAGAAAAGCGGCATGCTCCGCCGTTCTGTCATGCTCGTACAGTATATGTCCCAGATGCCAGTCGCTGGTATGTATAATCTTCATTCTCACTCCAGTATTTCTATCACATATCCCCCGTTGAACACACCATTAGGCTGAAGTTTCTGTATCCAGTCCTTATCCTTGTATTCACCGTCATAATTCATCCTGTCACACCGTCCATACCACGGCTCTATACATACAAACGGAGCATTCTTTGCAGGAGGCGACCACAGCCCCACTACCGGAGCATCAAACTGCAGACTCAGCACAGCTTTACGCGCATTGTCGTACAGAGCGACCACCTTAACCTGTCCATTCTCCAAAATAAGAGCATCCGCATCGAACGTAGAAGTATCAAGCGGCAAGAGGCCGTCCTTCAGGTTCAAAGGATAATGCACATCAGTCACCGCACACCCCTTTTCGCCTATCAGGATATATTCCAACCCCTCAGTCCTGTCGAAGCCGAAGAATCCACGTTCCTTAGTCGTAGCGTCATAACCCGGAAAATAAAATGCAGGATGCGCTCCAATCTGGAAATACATCTCCCTGTCGCCGGAGTTAGCCACCCTCCACATCACATGAATCTTCTTTCCCTCTATTCTGTAGCCAATCTCCAGGCAGAAATTGTAAGGATATTTCCTGTGTGTCTCCTCATTGTCCGTCAGCCTGTACCACACCTCGTCATCCTTCAGGCTCACAAGCTGAAACTTCATATCGCGTGCGAAACCATGCTGTCCGAGCGAATAAGTACCACCCTCACATCTGTATGTATTATCCCATACCCTTCCCACTATAGGGAAAAGCACCGGCGAATGTCTGTTCCAGTAAGCAGGATCAGCCTGCCATAAATACTCCTTTCCGTTACACATTATACTGCACAGTTCAGCTCCGGCGGCCGACACCATAATCTGCAGTTCACTGTTCGATAATTTTTCCATATGTATGAGTTTTTAAGTTTGTGAGTTTATGAGTTTTTAAGTTTGTAAGTTTTTAAGTTTGTAAGTTTTTAAGTTTGTGAGTTTTAAATTCCATTCATAATGCTTTATAAGAGCCAATAACTATTAATTCTTAATTTTTAATTATTATTTTCCTCCAGCAGTTCCACCATCTGCCTGTACCCCTGTTCATATATCTTGTAAGCATTTTTCAGGTCGAAAGTGCTGAATTCGTCTATCGAATCCACCTCCAGCAGCAAGTCACACAGCTTTGAATCCTCCACCGCATTCTGCTTGAACATAAACTGATAAGAACGTACAGCCACATGCAGAACATTGTCCTCATATTCCTCCACCAGTTTTGGAGAAACATTCACCCCTATAACCTTACGACACAAGCCACGTATCGGAGAGACCGGGAAATTCTTGAACAGTCCTCCGTCCACATATCTCAC
>ERZ780076.868-NODE-868-length-11457-cov-2.187774_pt1 | contig 11457 bp, 11 predicted proteins | sample MGYA00511022_ERZ780076 | MGnify/ENA primary metagenome ERZ780076 (study PRJEB29588, sample SAMEA2148733) | human gut metagenome | biome: human gut; feature: human-associated habitat; material: faeces | place: Denmark | collected 2008/2010 ... | reverse complement strand
CATGATTAATGTTGCGACCATCCGCTGTATTTTAAATCCCGCCACCAATATTCCGTTGAATGCTCCAAAAAGCATCGCAACGACACAACTTACCAGAAATGCCACGATAATCGGTGCCTGTAACTGATCCGGACGTGAATTGCTTCCGCACAGCACGCGTAAGATAACGGAACCGGCGATTGCAATGCCTGCTCCAACGGAGATATCCTGTCCACCGGAAGCCGCTGTAACAAGTGTCATTCCGATTGCGAGGATGGCAAGTTCCGAGCCATAATCCAGGATTGTAATCAGATATCCGGATAATACATGGTTTCCGGCACTGTTGACGTCCATGGAAATCTTGTAAAAAAAAAAAAAAAAACACCGCCAGCAGCCACAATGCTGCAGTTGGAATCAGGATTTGCTTTCCGCTCAGCATATCCATGATACTTTTCTTCTTTGTTAATGATTGTGTTTTAGGCATTCTTCTCGTCACCTCCGGCAATCGTATCCATAATCTTGCTCTGTGTCAAATCTTCTCCGGTAATCTCGCCAACCTTCTTTCGGTCACGCATAACGATCAAACGGGAGCAGGTACGAAGCATCTCATCCGTCTCGGACGAAATAAAGGTGACACTCATACCTTCAGAAGCAAGTTTTAGTACAAGTTTCTGAATTTCAATCTTTGTTCCGATATCAATGCCTCGTGTCATCCAGAATCAGATACTCCGGATGGGTCAAAAGCCAGCGGGCAAGGATAACTTTCTGCTGATTTCCACCTGACAGCGACTTAATCGGCGTATCTGCCGATGCCGTCTTGATTTCCAGCAGCTTAATATATTCATCTGCAAATTTATTCGCCTGTGCCTTAGAGAACGGACGGAAGAATCCCCGCAATACCTGCGCCGCAAGAATAATATTATCTCTTACAGAGAGATCTCCGACAATACCGTCCACTTTACGATCTTCCGGAAGGTAAGCAATTCCGTCCTTCATAGCATCAATAGGCTTTGAAATCTTGATTTCTTTTCCATTTTTCTTAATCTTGCCACCGATCACGCGATCCGCACCAAATATGGCACGTACACATTCGCTTCGGCCGGATCCGAGCAATCCGGTAAATCCGTTGACTTCGCCTTTTCTGATATAGAAATCAAATGGTTTGATTCCTGCATTACTCTGCAACTGTTCTACTTCAAATACCGGCGGAACGGATTCGTCTGCGTGGTAGATCTGTGTCTCATCCTTAATCTGAGCCTCATCGTCAAGTTCCTTGCCAAGCATCTTAGCTACCAGTTGTACTCTCGGAAGCTTCTCAATCTCATATTCTCCGACCAGTTTACCATCCCGAAGAACCGTGATCCGGTCACATACTTCATATACCTGATCCAAAAAGTGCGTAACGAAGATGATTCCTACGCCTCTGGCTTTCAGATCCTTCATAAGCCCGAAGAGTTTCTGTACCTCTTTGTCATCCAGAGAGGAGGTCGGCTCATCCAGGATCAGTACTTTACAATCCATATCCACGGCTCTGGCGATGGCAACCATCTGCTGGATTGCGATCGAACAGCTGGAAAGCTGCTGCGTTGCCTTTGCCGGAATATCGAGAGACTTCAGAATCTTATCTGCGTCCTCGTTCATTTTCTTCCAATTCTGTCCCACACCCTTCGTTCGTCCGATAAACATGTTCTCTGCAACGGACAGGTTCGGGCAGAGGGTAATTTCCTGATACACAGTACTGATTCCCAGATTCTGCGCATCCTGCGGCGAATGGATTTCTACCGCCTTGTCACTTCCTGCAAGGAAAATTTCTCCCTCATCTTTTTCATACACACCGGTCAGAACCTTGATCAGTGTGGATTTTCCGGCTCCGTTTTTTCCGACCAATGCAATACGGTCTTTCTTATTGATAACATAGGACACATCCTCAAACAGAGGAGTAACTCCAAACTCTACTTTTAATCCTTCTACTGAAATCATTCGCTTTATATTGATTTACAAAGTGTCGGCAAAGTTAGTATTTTTACATTAAATAGGAATTATCGGTTAACAAGATTTTATAAAGGAAACAAAAAATAAGAGACGCCCTCAATCACAGAGAACGCCTCCCAACTGAAGGATTAAATTTAAGAGAGAGAAAATAATCAATAATACGTTTCCACAAATATATATTAAAAATAACTTTTGCAAAAATTTCAGCCATAATTCTTTCAAAATATAAGCAAATCAACCATTTTAATAAATATTTATTCATTAAATAAACAATATGACTTACAAATAAACAAAAACTGCCGATTTCCATCATTACAATCGAAATCGGCAGCATTAAAATAACAGAAGATTATTCTGTATATCTTTCAATTGTCTGTTCACGGTCTGGACCAACAGATACAATCTTGATAGGAGTTCCCAATTGTTCTTCAAGGAATGAGATATAAGCGTTGAATTCTTCAGGGAATTCGTCTTCGCTGGTCATCTTTGTCATATCAGTTTTCCATCCCGGCAACTCAACGTAAACTGGTTCAACACCTTCAGTAATATCGTATGGGAAATAATCTATTTCTTCACCATTAACCTTGTATGCCACACATGCCTTGATTGTATCAAATCCGTCAAGTACATCGCTCTTCATAAGTATAAGCTGTGTAACACCGTTTACCATAATAGAATAACGCAATGCAACCAAGTCAACCCATCCACAACGGCGTTCACGACCAGTTACGGCTCCATATTCATGACCGAGGTCACGGATTGTCTTTCCTGTTTCATCGAACAATTCTGTAGGGAAAGGACCGGCACCGACACGTGTACAATATGCTTTCATGATACCATACACTTCACCTATTTTGTTAGGACCAAGTCCAAGTCCTGTACAAGCTCCGGCACAGATAGTATTTGAAGATGTAACAAACGGATAAGAACCGAAGTCAACATCAAGCATTGTTCCCTGAGCTCCTTCACAAAGAACACTCTTACCTTCTTTGAGCAAATTGTTGATTTCATGCTCACTGTCAACCAGGTTGAACTGACGAAGGTATTCGATACCTTCCATCCACTGTTTTTCCAGTTCAGTGATATCGTAATCATAATTAAGACTCTTCAAAATCTGTTCGTGACGAGCCTTTGCAGCAGCATATTTTGCTTCAAAATTATGCAGTATATCACCTACCCGCAAACCGTTACGGCTTACTTTATCTGTATATGTAGGGCCGATACCTTTTCCAGTAGTACCAACTTTTGACGCTCCCTTTGCTGCTTCGTAAGCTGCGTCAAGAATACGGTGTGTAGGTAATATAAGATGAGCTTTCTTAGAGATGTGCAAACGTTCCTTCAACGGATGTCCACTTGCCTCTAGAGCTTCAGCCTCAGCCTTGAACAAAGCCGGATCAAGCACTACGCCATTACCTATAATGTTAACCTTGTCACCCTGGAAAATACCTGAAGGGATAGAACGCAAAACATACTTTTGACCTTCGAATTCCAAAGTGTGACCGGCATTAGGACCACCCTGAAAACGTGCAACTACATCATAACGTGGAGTCAAAACATCGACAACTTTACCTTTACCTTCGTCGCCCCACTGTAAACCTAACAAGACATCTACTTTCATGATTCTTATATTTTTATAATAGTTCTTTTATTTATTCTTTTTTCGTTTTGCTACACATTTACTGCATAATCCATAGATATACAGCGAATAATGTGTGGACTGGAAACCTTTCAACTTGCTTTGCACAATGGCCTGTTTCAGATTTTCATCTTCAAACTCGGAAACTTTTCCACATGAGGTACAAATCATGTGATGATGAGTTTCATTATTATAAGAGCGTTCATATTGTGAAGTATTCCCGAATTGATGTTTGATTACAAGGCCGGCATCTATAAGAAGAATTATCGTATTATACAAAGTAGCCCGGCTGACGCGGAATTTTTCCTTTTCCGCCATATACTGAAGAAGGGTTTCTATGTTGAAATGTCCTTTAATGGAATATATGGAATCGAGTATAGCATAACGTTCGGGCGTCTTACGATGTCCGTTCTTCTGTAAATACTCCGTGAGCACTTGTTTTACTGTATCTTTTATCCTGTCTGCCATTAAAAAATATCTTCAGCCGTCAAAGTTAATATATTTTACTCAATTCAAGAAAACTATGAGCAATAATCTATATCATATTTTATTTCGTCGATATAAAGTTTCAGTTCCGGATTAGCCGATTTGCTCAATAGTCCCAACTGCCTTCCAATCATTTTGGCATTCTCCTTTGATTGTGCAGAGAATTTCTTCAAAGCCGTAGCAGCCGCCTTTTTTACCATAGGTTCTCCACCTTCAATCTCAGTAAATGCCTGGTCCATAAACTCAGCCTCCGCCCGCTCATTCAGTGTCATACCTTTCATCAACAAACGTGTCATAAGCATATAACCGCAAAAGCGGAAATAAGGACGCTCATCAGCAATCCACTGAAACACCACTTCCGAAGCATATGGCACGTGTTGCAAAACATTCATGACAGTATATTCGGCCAACTCCGGATACTTCATATCCTCAATCCAGATTTCAGCTATATCACGATAAAATGAATCAACAGGCTGCAACAGGGTTGCCATTATCTTACACTCACGGATATTCTCCTTCCATAACGCCTGTGCAAGTTCATGATTTTGCTCATAACCTGCGGCAATCTCCTTTATTCTGGAATATTCTATACCGAAATTCAATTTATAGTCCATCCCTTTCTCACGCATACTTTGGGATATGACACCATTCATATATAAACGGAATTTCGATTTTATATCTTTTATTATTTCTTGTACGTCATTCATGATATTTAATTTCAAAGATTAGAATAGTCACGGCTATAGCGAAGCATCTGTTCCGCATACCCTTCGCTGTAATCTATCGTTACATCAGTAATATTACCGTCGTTATCTGTTACAGCATTGTAAACCGGATTTATAAATCCTTTATAAGGAGCAAGGTTAAGCGCTCTGTAACGTTCAAGTATCTCTGTATGCAACACCGGATTAACCTTTACAGCATACTTTTCAACCAACTCACGCGCTGTCTCATAATCCCCTTCGCTCTTTATTCTCTGTATTTCAGCCAGCAATTCACCGAACAAGGAACGCAACTTAACATAATCATTAATCACAACGTAGGTCTTGCCATCTTTCACTACCAGATTTACAACATCATTCTGTGCCCCATGTTCAAGAGCCCATGCTGCAATAAGCTGCCTGTTGCGCATGTGTGATTCCTCAATACAACAGCCCGGCTCTATCCTTACCAGCTGAGTGAGTAGTCCGTTCATCATATATGAATAATACTCAGCCTTATAAGCCTCACTGTCAGGAGTAAGACCCAGTTCCACCATTTTGGCATCCGGTATATAATAAAGTCCGAAAAGATCAGCTCTTGCCTCCTCAATAGTAGCGCCATATGCTTTAAGCGCGTCAGGATCAACTCCTGGCAGAAGTTTACCTGAACCATGTCCAAGGCATTCGTGCAAATCAGTATGAAGATCGCCTGTTATATCAGCATATTTATCCAAGAGTTCTTTTTCATATTCACTATATACAAATTCATCTCTGAATCCATTACCCTTTGCCGCCTTATTATATGCATCAGTAAGATTGCCTATAGTTACGGATTTTGAGCCATGCACACTACGTATCCAGTTAGAATTTGGCAGATTAATTCCTATGGCACTGGCAGGATATAAATCGCCAGCAAGTATCGCAGCTGTTATGACTTTTGCAGAAACGCCTTTTACTTTCGGTTTCTTAAACTGTTGAGATACCGGCGAATGGTCTTCAAACCACTGCGCGTTACTACTTATGACTTCTGTCCGATGTGTAGCCTCAAGGTCCTTAAAGTTTACAATTGACTCCCAACTAGCCTTCAAGCCCAACGGATCGCCATAACTTTCAATAAATCCATTCACAAAATCTATACGCGATTCTGTATCCTTCAGCCAACAGATAGAATAATCATCGAAAGTTTTCAAATCGCCCGTACGATAAAACTCAATCAACAGACGGATAACTTCTTTCTGATGCTCATTCTCTGCCACAGTAGCAGCCTTTTCAAGCCAATATATTATTTTACTTATCGCCTTGCCATATTCACCATCAAGTTTCCACACAACTTCGCATATCTTACCGTTCTTTTTTTCCAGACGGCTGTTCATGCCAAACATTACGGGAGTTTCGTCATCAGGACTTTTCATGGCAGCATAAAAATCCTCTGCTTCCTTTTGTGTAACTCCAACATAATAATTAGAAGCCGAAGTCAGCAACAAGTCCTCACCATCGGCCTGGTTTACCCTTTTAGGCATAAGCTCAGGGTCAAAAATCACAGGAAACAGCTCATTGCACAATCCGGCAACGCTTTCACCTTCCGACAATGGCAACAAAGCCTTATCGGTAGCCATAACCGCATCCCGCAGAAAATCCACACTAAATCCAGGTATAAATTTATCAGTTGAATAATGATGATGTATGCCGCTTGAAAACCATATTCTTTTAAGATAAACTTCAAGAGCCAGAAATTCCGCATCCGTACGGTCGCCGTCATAATTCACATATACAGCTTCCAGCATGCGACGAATTTTCAAATTCAGTTTACCATTCTGGTCAAAAAGGATATCACGTCCGTTAAGGGCTGCTTCCGAAAGATAATATATCAGTTTTTTCTGGTTCAATGACAATGATTCAAAACCATTCACCCTATAACGTAAAATCTGAAGGTCAGCAAACTGCTCAACAGAATAAAAATTAGTTTCAGATGTTTTCATGATTTTTCCTATATTCGTTAGGAGTAATGCCTACTATTCTATAAAAAGCAGCATAGAACGACTGACGGTTTGCAAATCCGGACATTGCGCTTATTTCCTCAATATTCTTTCCTGCGTATCTTTTATCGGCAAGCATACGTTTGGCTTCCTTAATTCTATATTCATTAAGCAAACATGAGAAATTCATCTTGAATTTGGAATTTACCACAGCCGATAGATATCTGGTATTCGTTTTAAGCATTTTCGCCAAATCACTGGCTGAGAAATTAGGCTGTTTATACCTTTTCTGTATGACCACTAGTTCATATATTCTGTCGTAAAGTTCGTCTGCCAGTTCGGTTCTTATAAGATCTCTATATGGCGCAGACTTGATTTTCCTTTCTCTTAGATTATATGGCATCTTCGCCTGTCCGTCGTTTTCCGTATTTATTACTCCTTGCTTATTTTCCATTTGTGCTGAAATATTTAGTCTTAGTTTACAATTTTTACAACACAAATTTGTAAGTTTTTTTTCAGATTACAAAATCTTTGTCAACCTTTTTTTATACTGTTTCCTTATATTGTTGTAAGCTATTATATTATCTTTGCATCCCCATAAAAACAGACTAACGGAAATGCAGAACATTCTAAAAACATATTTCGGATATACAGAATTCCGCCCAAAACAGAAAGAAATAATTACAAACATTCTCAACAGAAAAGATACGCTCGTACTGATGCCTACCGGTGGCGGCAAATCATTATGTTACCAGATACCGGCACTGATGATGGAGGGTACAGCCATCGTGGTCTCACCGTTGATATCACTTATGAAAGACCAGGTAGAAGCACTACAAGCCAACGGTATATCCGCACGTGCCCTTAACAGCATGAACACTGACACTGAGAATGCCAGCGTACAAATGGAATGCCTGCAAGGAAAAGTAAAACTGTTATACATATCACCGGAAAGACTTGTCTCCGAAACAAACTATCTGCTAAGGGATATCAAGATATCACTCTTCGCCATAGACGAAGCACACTGCATTTCACAATGGGGACACGATTTCCGTCCGGAATATACACAGCTTGACATACTGAGGAAACAGTTTCCGTCAGTACCAATAGTGGCACTGACTGCCACAGCCGACAAAATAACGCGTCAGGACATAGTGAAACAGCTGAAAATGAATGAACCGGAAGTATTCATATCGTCATTCGACCGCCCTAACCTTAGCCTTGATGTAAAGAAAGGTTACCAGCAAAAGGAGAAAATCAGGATTATAAAAAGATTTATCGAAAGACATGGCAATGAAAGCGGCATCATATACTGCATGAGCCGAAAAACAACCGAAAAGGTTGCAGAGTTGCTTTACGACGAAGGTTTCGACACGGCGGTATATCATGCCGGACTGTCAAACTCGGAACGCGAGAAAGCCCAAGATGATTTCATCAACGACCGTGTACAGATAGTATGCGCCACAGTGGCATTCGGAATGGGAATAGACAAATCAAACGTGAGATGGGTAATACATTACAACCTTCCGAAAAGTATAGAAAGTTTCTATCAGGAAATAGGACGCGCAGGAAGAGACGGGATGAAAAGCGACACCATGCTGTTCTATTCGCTTGGCGACATGATCCAGCTCACAAAGTTTGCCGAAGAAAGCAATCAGAAAGAAATCAACATAGAGAAACTAAACCGTATGCAACAGTATGCCGAAGCTGATATATGCCGCAGAAGAATTCTTCTGAACTATTTCGGCGAGACCATGGAGCACGATTGCGGAAATTGCGATGTATGCCGCAATCCTCCGCAAAGATTTGACGGTACAATAATTATGCAAAAAGCACTCAGCGCAATAGCACGGACAAACCAGCAAGTAGCTACAGGAACACTGATAGAAATCCTGAGAGGCAACTTTACACAGGAGATAACAGAAAACGAATACGATAAAATAAAGACTTTCGGGGCAGGAAGGGATATACCTTCACGCCATTGGCAAAACTATCTGCTGCAGATGCTCAACATGGGGTATATAGAAATAGCATACAACGAAAGTAATCATCTTAAAATAACGGAATCGGGAGCAAAAGTTCTATTCGGAAAGCAGAACGCCGAACTGGTGGTAATTAAAGAAGATGAGTTTAGCCAACGCCAGATCAAGAAGAACACTGTCGGCGCATCGCCCGTACAGATTAAGAAAAATGCTTACGGAAATCATGTCAATGAAGACTCGCTGTTCGAGACTCTCCGCCTGTTAAGACTCAAACTTGCAGAACAGGAAGCCATTCCTCCATACATAGTAATGTCCGACAGCACACTACAGGCTCTTTGCGACAAAAAGCCTACAAGCCTGGAGGAACTGAACGATATATCAGGATTCAGTGAATATAAAAAGAAGAAATACGGACGCGATTTTGTGAATGCCATAAAACGATATATAAACGGATAAGGAACAAAAACAAAGAATCAGTTTTAAAACGAGCCGTTCCGGTTAGCGTTACACGTTCGTGTAACGGGTGGAACACGAACGGGTAACGCCAAATATGATTAGGCGTTACTATTTACATTTCTTCATCTGCTCCATTAAAGCCGACCGGAGTATTCCTAGACTTATAGCCTTTTCATATGCGTTTAATGCCTTAACCTTTTCTTTTAGAGAGAGATACACGTCTCCCAACTGCACCGTAGTCTCCGCGTCTTCCGGATTAAGACGCAAGGCTTCTTCCAAATCAATAACAGCAGATTCCGGATATCCTCTCTCCAAATCAAGATTAGCCCTCATTATCAAAAGCGACGCATCGTCCTTAAACTCACCTATAAGCAAATCCAGTTTGTCGCGGGCAGCAGTTAGGTTACCTTCACGCTGGTCCAGCATTGCCAGGCCTATACGAGCCGCCTTGTGTGAAGGCTCCTTTCCAACTATCACATTATAATCTATACGTGCCTCCTTATATTCACGACGCTGCATATATATGTATGCACGATAAAGACGAGCCTCAATATTTTCCGGTATGAGGTCTATCACATTACAGAAATCGACGTACGCCTTTGAGTCAAGTCCCTTGTCAAGATACAGAGTACCACGGTTAAGGAGCATGGCTGTGGAATACGGAGTGATATTCAGAGCCATGGTGTATGCTTCGATGGCCTCATCAGTACGTCCCATGCGCTTCAGTACCGTACCCAGATTAGAGAAAAGCAACGCATTGCGCGCATTGTTAGGGTCCATCTTCAGTGCCTGACGGAAAAGCTGTTCTGCCTGTACAAGACTGTCACCCAAAGCACACTTCATGGCACGTTCCACCACCTCGTTGTAAGTCTGTCCGTACGACGGCAATAATGCGCAACATGATATAAAAATGAGTAAAAATATTTTTTTCATGATAATATGTATTTTCAATGGTTTACTTCGCAAAGGTAACAGATAAACACATATATAGTGACGCGTGTTAAAATCTTTTTGTATGTTTGCACATTCATTTATAAAACAAGCTGAAATCATGAAAACAGAAAAAGCAATTTTCGCCTGCGGATGTTTCTGGGGAGTGCAACACCAGATGGAAAGAGCCAAGGGCGTGACAAGCACCACAGTGGGATACATAGGAGGACATAAAGAGAACCCTACATATCAGGAGGTAAAAGCCCATGCTACAGGACATGCTGAAGCCGTATTGGTGGAATACGATGCCAAACAGATTTCATTTACTGACTTATGCAAACTGTTTTTTGAGATACACGACCCGGCACAAACTGACGGACAAGGCCCTGACATAGGTCCACAATACAGAAGCGAGATTTTTTATCTTGACAATTCTCAAAAGGAAGATGCCGAAAAAGTGATTTCCATCCTACGTGACAAAGGTTACGAAGTAAACACCAGACTTACTCCAGCCTCTCAATTCTGGAAGGCAGAAGAATATCATCAGCACTATTACGACAAGACAGGCGGTGAACCTTATTGCCATATAAGGGTTAAGAAATTCTGATAAACCAATGTTAAGAAAAAGTATTCCTGATTAATTAAGCCACATTATTAATTGTTTTTCTATCTGTTAAAAGCTATTTTTGCATTATACCATTAAAATACAGTTATGAAAACAAAAACAATAATTGGAACAATCATGTCACTCCTGCTTATAATAGGACTGGCAGGATGTGAAAAGGAAGAGGGAAGAAAAATAACAGATTATAAGGAATACACTATCACCGTAGCATCGGAAAAAGTGACTGGATTGATTTTCTCATCCGGTAACAACTATGTATCGGATGTATATGCGATACTGAAAGAGCATTCGGCCGAATGGGAACAACTTGCGTATATAGAGGGATTTGAATACGAAGCCGGATATGAATATACACTTCGTATAAGCGAGACAAGTTACCTTGACCATAGTATGGGCGAGCCAGCATGGACGGAATACAATCTTATTGAAACGATATCAAAAGAGGAAAAGACATCGGAAGGTATTCCTGACAATTTTATTCCGGATTGGTTCTACAGCGAATATTGCGCTACTGTCAATCCGGAATTCCAATACTATATAGATGCCGACGACAATGCATCCATAGAGGAGGATATAAACACCAATCCAATGGTTACTTTCAACAGTCTAAATTGTTATATGGACAACAGCTGGACTAGATGGTTTCTTGTAAACGAAAAAAAGGAAATAGAGATGCTCGGTTTTATAAAGAAAG
>ERZ780076.861-NODE-861-length-11523-cov-9.384112_pt1 | contig 11523 bp, 10 predicted proteins | sample MGYA00511022_ERZ780076 | MGnify/ENA primary metagenome ERZ780076 (study PRJEB29588, sample SAMEA2148733) | human gut metagenome | biome: human gut; feature: human-associated habitat; material: faeces | place: Denmark | collected 2008/2010 ... | reverse complement strand
ACCGTATGCTGGTCGGGATTGAGAATCTGGCGGTCGGAAACCGTCCCGTACTGGGTGGCGAACGCTATCTGACCGACAAGGAAGTGTCGGTACAATTAAAACTGAGCAGACGTACGCTTCAGGATTATCGTAATGAAGGAAGAATATCTTATTACCAGTTGGGAGGTAAAATCCTTTACCGGGAGAGTGATATTGAGAAAATGCTTCAGGAGAATTATCGGGAAGCCTACAAAGTAAACCGCATCTAGTCTGCGTGTATAACAATAGCCGACAGACCAGGCTGGAATTATCCGCCTGCTGTCGGCTATTGCTTTTTTAAGACAGAAATCTAACATTTCAGATAGGAATGATTTTTGCCAATAATATAGACCAAAGAACCTGTACTTCCTTTTATAGCTTTTGTTATCAGATATTTCCGCAATCGGTCTGCCGGATAAGTATCCAATAGGAATGCCAGCGCAAAAATCATTTCCACATTATAAAAATTCTCGTAACAACCGTCTTTCTGTTTGATTCGTTTTTCCACTAACCCCGGATTTAATGTACCTTTCTTATAAACAGTCCGGACTGCTGCTCTGAAAGTTGGTGCAATTACGTTAAAGAAAGAAATCAGTTCCGGCTCGTTCATCCAAATTTCAGAAGGATTGATCGTTTGTATAATAATATTTCCACTTTCATTGATTGTTATTGGTTCCCTTTTCATATACTGGTCTGTTTTTTATCGGTTTGACTGCTGCTCTTTCTTTTCTCCATTAGTTTGTCCATATCTTCTGAGATCTTATCATCAGTAACCTTGGCATACACCTGAGTTGTCTTGATATTTGTATGCCCCATCATTTTACTGATACTTTCTATCGGAACACCGGCAGAAAGGAGCAATGTTCCGAACGTATGTCGTGCCTGATGATGGCTGAGTGTTCCTTTGACTCCGGCCAGTACCCCTATCTCATTAACGGCATACCAGAGCATATCCCGATTAGGAAGAGGAAATACCGGTTTCGTATCATCCGTGGTATTATAAAGTTCCAATATCTGCTCGGCAACCGGATGAAGTGGTATAAAGGATTCAACTCCGGTTTTTTTGCGGTTAATGCGGATATAACGCCTTCCTTCAGCGGTCTTGCCGATATGATGGGGATAAAGTTCCTTCATATCCACGTATGCTAATGAAGTGAAGGCAGAGAAGATAAAGACACGCCGTGTGAGTTCCTGCCATTTGTTGGGCATCGGACGTTCCATAATCAGTTGCAGCTGGCTCCGGCTGATATGGTTCAGCTTGGGGGCTTCCTTCTTTTCGTAAGGAACATCAGCTATCGGATTGAAGCGTAAAATTTCCCTGTCAACAGCTATATAAATCAGCCTGTTCAGCCACGTCATACAATGATTTATATGAGAAGCCTTGCAGCCTTTTGACTTGACAAACTGTTTGAAACCATAACCGAAATCTTCCGTAATGTCCTCAAATGCTATATCCGTCATTTTTAGTGTGAGCAGATATTCGCGTAGGTAAGCCTGTGTACTTTTAGACTGCCTGTAACTGGAGGTAGACCGGATTTCAACTGAACGGACTCTGAGCCGTTCACGTTCCTCTTCTCCGGCCTGAAGAAGGTATTCCGGCACTGTATTGGCCTGTGTAATCTCATTTTTAAGCAGTTCTGCACTGACAACACCTTTTGTTTTCAAGTACTTTTCATAAGTCTGTTCCAACTTGTTGCGGAGTTCAATCAAACGGTTGTTCGTTCTTTGCTCCCTGATTTCCCCTTTTTCGGTATTCCAGTCCTCGGGACGGCAATATATCCCTGTGGAAAATACACTGCTCTTGCCGTCTATGGAAATTCGGCACATGACGGATGTGGTACCGTCTGCCTTTACTTTATTGCGGTTTATGTATGGTAATATTGAAAATGTGCTGCGCATAATCGTATAATTTATTTTATTGGTGATACTTATTATCAGAGTACAAGTTTCAAGTCTTTGGTAGCCTCTATATATTTATCCATGTCTTCAAAAAGTTTCTTCGGAGTCACCCGCGCATAAATCTGGGTAGTAGAAATGTCTGAATGCCCCAGCATTCTGCTGACCGTTTCTATCGGTACACCGTTTTCGAGTGTGATCAGAGTCGAAAACGAGTGCCGTCCCATATGATAGGTAAGCGGACCGTCTATTCCGGCCATAACCTTCAGACTGGACAAGTTCCACATCAATGCACCGTGTTCTATATGTGGAAACAGTGTCTTTCGTGATTTGCTGCGGTATTTTTCGATAAGCTCTATTGCTTCCGGAAGCAGTTTGACACGGCATAATTTTCCGTTCTTTCCTCGCTGGTATTTCAGCCATAAAGCTCCGCTATCATCTTTTACAAGGTTTGTTTCGGTTATGGACACTACATCAATATAAGATGTTCCGGTATAACAGGCGAAAAGAAAAAGGTCTCTGGTAGTAATATGCGACCAGCGGTGTTCCTCTATTTCCAAATCACGGAGTTTTTCAAAATCCTCACGGCTCAATGCTCTCGGTGGCTTCTCCAGCTTCTTTGGCAAAGTGTAATGTTCAAAATGGTACTTGTCCGAATGTCCTTCCTTAAAGGCTATACGACAGACCCGTTTAAGTAAAGCCAGATAATGGCGTACGGTTTCAACACTTAGTCCACACTTTATGACCACATATTCCTGAAACTCCCTTATGAACTGCTCGTTCAATTGTCCGAATGCAAGATCGGAAACCTTATAACGGCTGGATATAAATTCGGCAAGTCGTTGCCGCGTATAAATATAATTGGGTATCGTTCGTAATGAATATTCCACACCGACAAGAGATTTGACTTCTTCTATGTGACGGTCAAAAAGTTTGAGCAGAGTCATGCGGCTGTCCATTCCACCTTGAAACAGATTTTTTACTGAAACGGCATCGAAATCGGTTTTCCGTTCTACAAGGGTATCAAATGCTTTGTGTATGGAAACAAGCAGCCTGTCTATTTTGGCATTGGTTTCCACCGCTTCCTTACTTTTGCCGTTCAACCGGCTTTCCCTCGGATTCCAAAGTTTCTCACTGCAATTCAGTTTACAACTGAATTGTGCTACACTACGGTTTACCGTAATTCTGCCCATGATCGGAGTTTTTCCGTTCTTGTCTGTTCCGCTTCTTTTAAGGTAAAGCAACACCTTGAATTTTTCAATCTTCATACGCTTACATTTTTTGTTGTAAAACTACAATTCTTATAAGCGTTCTTTGATATGCAAAACATTGCAAATCAGCGAGAAATTATCCGGTATCAGATTACTTGATTTGCTCACCGTTACCTATATTGTTCAGGTAACTGGACAGCTAACGTTTTGGTAACTGAAACCGCTCAATATTCTGCACTTCATTGCTTTTTCAACTTTAAGCAAAATGATGAATATCTGCTTATTTCCAATACGTTACGATTTATCTGTTCAATCTTGTTAGCTATTGCTTTTTACTTTATACTCCATTGTGCCAGACACTCGTTTGCAACAAACCTGTTGAGCAACGGAGCGAATATAAAGACCGTGGCGAGCCTGTTGGGACACAGCGGCTTAAAATATACAGAGAAATACACTCGAGCCGTTGACAGCCTAAAGCAGGAGGCAATAAACAGCTTGCCCCAGATTGATATAACAAAAATCTAATTTAATGAAATATGAATAAAAATTTAGTCCCTTTAGATAATATAAAGTATTCACCCACAGAAGATGTGGAAGTTGTACAATGTTGTAGGGCTATGAATTTGCTAAAATTAAAAATCTTGATATTAAACTTAAGACATGAAAGGGATTTGTTCCAAGCCTTAAAAAGGCTTGATGATTATTTTAAAAGTGAAAAAGGCTTTACAGACGATAATGCTATTATTAATGAAATATCTGGTGGAAAATACCCAAAGAAACGATTTATCAATGAAACAGATGAGACCCTTTTGTATCCAGAACTTTTTAGGGCGGTTATGAAAGAGACAAAAGGGGGAAAATTATCTGTTGATGAGCAAGAAAATATAAATCATTTCCTTTCTGTTTATAAGGAAAGGTGGCAAGGGCGGAAAAACAAAAGAGCTAAAAAAACGACCAAACAATTAATAACTGATAATGAAGAAAGATACTTTACTAAGGCTATTAAGGCTGGTTTGATGAAACAAAAAGACAACGGCTATGAATGGTTACACAATAATGGGCTAAAAGCAAGTTTAGCATATTTTTTGAAAAGAATTTTTAATCCTAAAGGCAATAAGCCTGTACCATATAAGATGTTAGAAAGTTTGTTTGGGGTGACACGCTTAGATACAGCTTTAGACCAAGCAGTAACTACTAAGAAGCCACAAAAATGGAGAGCGGAAATAGATATACTTTTTGAGGATTGATTAAAGTTTTTACAGAGTGCTTTTAATGTATAATAATGGACTACATTAAAACACTCTATTTTTATAATTTTTTGTTATCTACTTTTGCACTTGTTATCAGATAACACAGGTAACGAGGCAAAAGGTTTGCAGACGTGTACACCCAGAGCCTTTTTGTTTAACCCTCTTAAAATAAAGATAATGAATAAAGAGGAACAAAGGCAGGTTGCCAACCTTATAACGGCAAACACACTATTTTGCACAAAGGAAGTGCTTACAAGCGATGAGGCTGCAAGGTATATGGGCATAAGCAAAAGCTACCTGTATAAGTTGACGATGACGGGGCAAGTGCCACATTACAAGCCGACAGGCAAACTGAATTACTTTAACCGTCTGGAGCTTGAACAATGGTTGCAGAGCAACAGGGTAAGCACGTCAGAAGAAATAAATCAGAGGGCACAGGCCTATTGCATGAGGAAAGGGGGTGCAAGATGATACTTACAGACTATTACAAGTTTGAACGTGTGGCAACAAAGGCCAAACACCGTATGGATTGCACAGCCTCAACAAACAGCTATCCAGAGTTTGAAGATAGAAGGAAAGCAAAGGCACAAAGGGAAACAGAAAAAAGGGATGCAATAAATGTTGGCGACTTGCTGATATATTGGGTCGCTCCAGACGGTCATATAAGAGCCGACAGAAAGCGCAAGGCTGACAGAAGTATAACTATAAACAGTGACAATTTAAGCAGCGTTTATAATGTGCAGCGTGATAATGATTGCTGGTTTGCATTTGGTGATTTCAAGGGTACGGCTGACGCATTGCTTTTCATTTACAATGTAACAGAGGTTAATGCAACGATACAGGCAGGGTCAGTGATTGAGGTTTTTGTTGCACGTGGGTGGGCTGACAAATGCAATATGCTTTGCAACCTGTATTCTGACGGTGAACTCGATGAAGAAATAGAAACGTTGAGAAAGCAGGTTACCAAATCTGTAACCGTACCTAATTAGCCGTGATAACTCTATATTAAGATGTTTTCTGTTACTAAATCAGTAACCTATATGTACGATACGGTTTGTTTTAGACTACTCCAGAGCGAGGTGGCAGGTGTGGATTTTCTGACCGAGCTACCTTGCTATCTGGATAATGTGGGCGAGCATTGTTATGGCGGTGATGTTATTATTACAGGAAGCCTTAACGGCCTGTCTGTAAGTGTAAGCCGTTATCAGATGAAAGTTAAAGACGGCAGCCTTTGCAAATGGTATCTGGGTGACAATTACAGGGGGCTGGGGCGAGGCAGTATGCAGAGGGCGGTTGAAAAGTTGTCAGACACGTTGCACGTGCCTATTGACAAGGCGGCGGTTACACGTCTGGATGTAGCCCAGAACTTCATTACCAAATACCCGCCAGAGGTTTACTTTAATCATTTGGGGTTGCTGAAGCACGCCACACGCTTACAAGAGCCAAACGGCTTGTATTACAGCCAGAAAGCAGGGCGGTTGTGTTTCTATGACAAAAACCGAGAGCAGAAGAGCCACAAGGAGCTGGTGCCAGAGCCTTATAGTGGCAGATACGTTTTGAGGTATGAGCAACGCTACACAAGTAGGCTGGCGGCTCAATTTAAGGTGTGTGAGGTTACAGGTGCAATGCTATATGATGAGGATTTTTATATAAATTTGCTTGACCGCTGGAAACAGACTTATAAAGCTATCCAGAAAATAAATGACATTACATTAAATTTCCAAGCTATGAAGAAGAAACAACAACTTTACATAATGGGCGTGCTTTCATTGGTTGAGCGTACTGGCGGTCAACTCCAGATGATAGAGCAAATCAAAGAAGCCCAGAAACGTGGCGAGCTATCCAAGAAACAAGCCTATGACTTACGACAGGTTATTAATGAGGCTTGCAAGCTAAAAGACGGTTTTACCGTTAAAAATGAAGCGGTTAAAGAGCTGGACGGGAAAGTTGATGCAGCCGTTAAGTTTTACCGCTGATTATTAAAATCACTCTATGTTAAGCTGTTTTTTGTTACTGATTTGGTAACCGTGGGGAGGCCGTGGCGTGTAAGTTTTAATCACTACAAGTTTACCGCAAGTTTACCACAAGGTTTTACATGATTTACGGCAAGGAAGTGGCAAGGATAAAAAAGCGGAAAAGTCGGAACTATAAAAAAGTACAAACAAGGGCGGAGCTTTACAGGCTTTGCCCTTTTATTTTATCTGGAGCCTCAACATGGCGTTTTTATTGCTGAAAAGGAGGGGTGTTGTCGCTATTTGCTACCCTTTTGCTACCCAGAAAAAGAAAAGTCCTTGTAAATGTTTGATTTACAAGGACTTTTGGAAATACAACCGTACCCAGAGCCGGGGTCGAACCGGCACGGGTTGCCCCACTGGTGTTTGAGACCAGCGCGTCTACCGATTCCGCCATCTGGGCTTAAAAGTGGTGCAAAGATACTGGAAAATTCCGAATTGACAAATTTTTAATTGAAAAAACTTAAAATAATTGGCCGTAAGGGCTTTTATGCGTATCTTCGTATCGTAAAACAAAATCTATGTGGCTATGAATGGAAACACGGACAATTATTGCTTGATTTTGGCCGGGGGGAAGGGCCGCAGGCTGTGGCCTTGCAGCCGGGAGGCGCGCCCGAAGCAGTTTCTTGACTTTTTCTCTACGGGCCGCACGCTGCTTCAGCAGACGTATGACCGCATGTCTGCCTTCATACCTTCAGGCAACATATATGTAAGCACCAACCGTATCTACACTTCGCTTGTGGAGGAGCAGCTGCCGGAGCTGCCCAAGGAGAACATCCTGAGCGAGCCGATTTTCCGCAATACTGCGCCGAGCCTGGCCTGGGCCGCTTACCGCATACTGCACATCAACAGGAAGGCGAGGCTGGTGGTGGTGCCGTCTGACCAGGCCGTTTTCAAGGAGGACGAGTTCAGGAGGAACGTTGTCGAGGGGCTTGACTTCGTCGACGGCAACGACTGCATCCTGACCATGGGCGTCAAGCCTACGCGGCCGGAGCCTGGCTACGGCTACATCCAGCAGGGCACTCCTACGCGCAACGCCGACGTTTTCAAGGTAAAGTCGTTCACGGAGAAGCCCGACCGCGACTTCGCGCGCATGTTCATGGACAGCGGCGAGTTTTATTGGAACACGGGGCTGTTCCTCGCCAACGTGGGCTACCTTGGCCTTGTGCTGGCGAAGATACTGCCGCCCGTGATGCGCCGCGTCCCCAACTGGGACGGAGGGGAGTATGACCTTGACAAGGACATGGAGCTGGTGAAGGAGAATTTCCCGTCGTTTCCGAACATGTCGATAGAATACGGCGTGCTTGAAGGGAACAAGAACGTGTACGTGATGAAGTGCGACTTCGGCTGGGCCGACCTCGGCATGTGGCACTCCATATACGAGAGCATGAGCCAGGGCGACGGCGACAACGTGGTGATAGGGTCGCATGTGGTGACCGAGGACAGCCGCAACAACATAATAAAGATGCCCGACGACCACCTTGCCGTAGTCAACGGACTTGACGGATACATCGTGGCGGAAGAGGGCAACGTGCTGCTCATCTGCAAGAAAGAGGACTCCTCGGCTCTCGTCCGCAAGTATGCCAACGACGTACAGGTGAATTACGGAGAGGAATTTATTTAGTTAAAGGTAAAAAAGTAAAAGGGTAAAAAGGTAAAAATGCGTTTACACAGTAAACATCAACTCGTTTTTACCTTTTTACCCTTTTACTTTTTTACCTTTAAAACTTTTCCCTTATCTTCCTTGCTGTTTCCTCGAACTCGGCTTCGGAGAGCTTGAGCTTGGGGTTGGCGAAGTTCATGTCGCCCTCGCTCTGCATCGGCACGAGGTGTATGTGGGCGTGAGCCACTTCGAGGCCGAGCACCGCCATGCCCACCTTGCGGCAGGGGAAGGCGGCCTTTATGGCCTTTGCCACGCGCTTGGCGAAGACTATCATTTCGGCAAGCTCGTCGTCTTCAAGGTCGAAGAAGTAGTCAACTTCGCGGCGGGGGATTACCAGTGTGTGTCCCTTTGCCAGCGGATTGATGTCGAGGAAGGCGTAGAACTTGTCGTCCTCGGCGCATTTGTAGCTCGGTATTTCGCCGGCTGCTATCTTTGAGAATATGTCCATTTGTTTGTTTTTTTTTAGTTGACGAGTTGACAAGTAACGAGTAGACAAGTGTATTAGCCTCGTCTGCTTGTCGACTTGTCTGCTCGTTACTCGTATCTACTCTACGCTGATATTGTCAATCCTCAGCTTGATTGTTCCGCGCGGTATTTTTATTTCCACCTCGTCGCCCACTTTCTTGTTGAGCAGTCCTTGCGCGATGGGGGTCTTGATAGATATTTTCCCTTCGCGCAGGTTGGCCTCGCTCTCGCTCACGATGGTGTAGGTCATCTTGGCCTTGGTGGCAAGGTTGGTCATCTCCACCTTCGAGAGAATCTGCACGCAGTCGGTGCTCAGGCGTGACGTGTCGACGATTTTCGCTTCCGAGATTGCCAGTTTCAGCTTGTTGATTTTGTCCTCGAGGTGTGCCTGCGCCTCCTTTGCGGCGTCGTATTCGGAGTTCTCGCTAAGGTCGCCCTTGTCTCGCGCCTCGGCGATGGCCGCCGACGCTTTCGGGCGCTCCACGCTTTCCAGGTGTTTAAGTTCGGCCACAAGCTTGTCGTAGCCTTCTTGTGACATGTAAGCCATAATCTTTCTGTATTTAGTTATTGTTTTCCGGGAAAGACAAAAAGAGAATTCCGACATTTTCCTGAATGTCGGAATCCCCGCTTTGTTTCCTATGTCTTATCGTTGTTTTCCGGCTGCAAAGATAGTCATTGTTTTCCGTCCGGGCAATTTTTTCAAGCTAAAAAAGATTAAGGCGGCCGCTTTTGCGCAGTCCCTGCCGCCGCCTGCGGGTGGCGGCAGGGTGCCGCTTATTAAATAAGGTATATGGATTGGCCTGGCGCTTGCGCCCGGCTTGGCTTGTGTTTGTGTACTGGGAGCAATGGGAGTGACAGGACGGACAAGGCGGATATGAAAATAATAAGACGGAGGTAATCAAGCTCCCTCTCTTCGGAAGGGTTGGGGTGGGTCGTCCCTTTGGTTGGGGAGGTTCGTCAAAAGGCCGTGTCTTAGGAGGTGAAAGGTGGCCTTTTGCGTCCTGAAAGACGGCCTTTTGCAAGCCGAAAGGCCGTCTTTTGCAAAGCCCTTTGCCTGCGGCCGTCGCGGCGCGTGGCGCGGCCGTGTGTGGCGCGGGGTATGGGGCGGAGGGGCGTGCGCGGCCGCTTAAAATGCCGTTTTATCTGATATTAAGCCCAAATTAAGTGCAGTTTCGCTGCTTTTTTTATTATATAATGTTTACTTTGCAGCGTGAAAACATCTTGTTACATTATGAAAAAGAAAATACTTACACTAACCTTTCTGCTGGCTGCGGCGTCGTCGGCATTGACGGCCCTCGCGCAGAAGACCGTCTACAACCATGTGTTCGCCTCGAGCGAGGGGCTGGTGAACAAGACGGAGACGCAGTTCCGCCAGGAGATTTGCCTGAACGGCTACTGGGACTTCCAGCCGGTGGCTACGCCGGGCGACTTCAAGTACGGTTCGGGCAAGGCTCCCGAGCTAACGAAACCTGTTGACGGCAAGTGGGACAGGACACGCATCAAAATCCCGTCGCCGTGGAACGTGAACGATTTTGCCAACCGCAACCTCGAAGGTCCCGACCACCGCAACTACCCGTCGTACCCGAAGGAGTGGGAAAGCGTAAAGATGGCGTGGATGCGCAAGACGGTGGACGTGCCGGCTGACTGGAGCCGCCAGGCCGTGAGGCTGTACTTCGAGGCCGTTGCCGGAGACGCCGAGGTGTGGGTGAACGGGCAGAAGGTGGGCGAGAACTTCGACCTGATGCTGCCGTTCAGCTTCGACGTCACCGACGTGGTGAAGCCCGGACAGAAGAACGAGATACTCGTGGGCGTGCGCAGCCAGTGGCTTTTCGAGGACCGCAGCACCGTAGGCCGCCGCATCGTTCCGGGCGGCTCGATGTGGTGCAACAACATCAACGGCATCTGGCAGGACGTCTACCTGCTGTCAGTGCCCAAGGTCAGCGTCACCGATGTTTACGTGAAGCCCCTCGTGTCGAAAGGAATGCTCGAGGTCGACGTTACCGTAAGCAACACGTCGGGAAAGGCCGCGAGCGTAAGCCTCGACGCCGACATATATAAATGGCTCAACCTTGCCGGCACCGATGTCAACAGCGCGCCCGTGCCCGCGTGGGAACTGGGCGGCAAGCTGCTCGAGGGCCGTGCCGCCGCGCAGAAGGTGGCAGCCGGCGCGGAGCACAAGTTCACGATGCAGATACCCGTCAAGGAGGGCCAGCTTGAGCTGTGGTCGCCCGAGCATCCGAACCTCAACGCCATGCTCGTCAACGTCATTGCCGACGGCAAGGCGGTGGACACGAAGTACCAGCGCTTCGGATGGCGCGAGTGGACGTTCGACGGCACGCGCCAGTGCCTTAACGGAAAGCCCTATCCGCTGCGCGGCGACTCGTGGCACTTCATGGGCATACCGCAGATGACGCGCCGCTACGCATGGGCGTGGTACAAGGCGATAAAGGAGATGAACGGCAACGCCGTCATCAGCCGCTGGGATACCCTGGAAAAGGTACCCATTTACGGCCCTGCCATCTATCCCGTTTTTTCGATTTTGGATCCGGAGTATACCTATACAGTTCCCCGGTCTCAAACGGTATACGGTAATATCGACATTATCATCCACGCCCTTGAGCAATACTTTACACATACCCCTGAAACGCCGGTTTTGGACTACCTGACGGAGGGCCTGGTGAAGACGATGGTGGAGAACACCTACCGCGTGCTGAAGGATCCATGCGATTATGATGCCCGCGCCAATATCATGTTTTCCGGCACAGTAGCCAACAACCACTGGATAGGTGTCGGCAAGGTGCATGACTGGGCCTCCCACAAAATCGAGCATGAGCTCTCCGCACTGTATGACATTTCTCACGGCGCGGGCCTGGCCGTGATTTATCCCAACTGGATGAAATATGCTATGGAGAAGGACCCCTCCCGCTTCGTGCAGTTTGCCGAAAAGGTGTGGGATATTGATCCTGCCGGCAAGACGGACAGGGAGATCGCAATGGCCGGAGCCGACA
>ERZ780076.852-NODE-852-length-11715-cov-2.079074_pt1 | contig 11715 bp, 9 predicted proteins | sample MGYA00511022_ERZ780076 | MGnify/ENA primary metagenome ERZ780076 (study PRJEB29588, sample SAMEA2148733) | human gut metagenome | biome: human gut; feature: human-associated habitat; material: faeces | place: Denmark | collected 2008/2010 ... | reverse complement strand
TTCAGCTTCTTCTTTTGTAGCGTGTGCTGAATGACCTTCCTGCCACAGGAACTCTGCTGTGCGGAGGAACAGTCTTGTACGCATTTCCCATCTCATTACGTTTGCCCACTGGTTGCAAAGTATAGGCAGGTCTCTGTATGAGTTAATCCAGTTCTTGTATGTACTCCAGATAATAGTTTCCGATGTAGGTCTGATAATCAGTTCCTCTTCCAGTTTTGCGTTAGGGTCAACTATGACTCCCGACCCGTCTTCTGCGTTTTTCAGTCTGTAGTGTGTCACTACCGCGCATTCCTTGGCGAAACCTTCCACATGTTCAGCTTCGCGGCTCAAATATGATTTCGGTATCAACAGCGGGAAATATGCGTTCACGTGTCCTGTTGCCTTGAACATATCGTCCAGTTGTCTCTGCATTTTTTCCCAAATGGCATATCCGTAAGGTTTTATCACCATACATCCTCTCACTGGCGACTGTTCAGCCAGGTCTGCCTTTACAACGAGGTCGTTATACCATTGTGAATAGTTCTCACTTCTTTTGGTAAGTTCTTTCAGTTCTGTAGCCATAGCTATTTATGTTTTTTAATATTTTTGGTTTCAAATACACTTTATGGAATTTACATAAAGTCAAATGTTTATGAGTGTGCAAAATTAATAAAAAAAGCGTACAGTAGGATACTGTACGCTAAAAAAGTTATTACTGGTAATCATAATACCACCAGAATGTATCTCCAAACTCAAGTCTCATTTTGTTTCTTTCTTCAGTAACCGATTTATATGAGTCGTTTTGTCTGTTTCTGTACTCTATCAGCATTTTATGGTAAACGCTGTCCTCTGCCGGTATTTCGTATTTCCATTCCGGGTTCATTTCCTTATACATTAATGCCGCTTCTATGTAATACCTCTGAAGCGTATCTCCTTTCCATGCAAATTCTTCCAGCGATTGCGAGAACTCGTCCATCCTCTTTTCCAGCATCAGTCCTGCCAGATAATAAGTCCTTGCCGCCATGCAACTGTCACCTTTCTGTGCAAGTCTTTTCAGATATTCCATCTTGCTTTCGCCGTATTTCGGCTTTTCCCCAAGATATGTATAAATTGAGTCGTTGGTATATCTGAGTGTCTTTGATGAGTCGGAGTCAAAAAACAGTCCTCCTGCCCTGTAATTTTGCGGATATTTGAAAAGCATTTCCCCTGTTTTTCCGTCCTTTGTCATGGCAAGCATTCTCAGCGCCGTCATGGTCCTTGTAGTCCTTGCCGATTTTGCCGCTACCTTCAGGGCTTCACCGTTATTCCCTTTTGCTATCATGCTCTCTATTCTCAGCTCATTGTGGAAATATCTGTCGGTATTACCAAGGCACATCGTGGCAATACTCATTGCCAGCATCAGGACAATGTTCCATATAGTCATGCTCAAAGTATCCTGATTGACTGCCGGTCTGAATTTTCTTCCGGCCATAACCACTATTGACACACAGATTACTGGCAGCAGCGGCATCAGCCACCACCATACGTGACTGAATCCTCCCATATACACGTCGCGGCCGAACCCCGTCATGGTGATTAGTCCGAGGAATGACGGCAGATATGCCAATGCCTTCACACTTCCCCTGAGTCTCATCAGGAGGTTGAGTCCCCATTCCAGTATAAGCAGGATGACCGTCACTATTATTGCTGCCGGAACTATATGGAAATCGCTGTTTCCCTTTGCCACTGAGAAATGTATGGCCTCCAGCAGATCCTTCTGGAAAACCGCCAGATAAACCATGGAGAATATAATAAACAACAAGCCGCACACCAGATTACTCAGGCGTGCAGCTGATTTGTTATATTTACGGTAACCGTAATAGTTTCTGTTGTTATTCCACCCCATAATTATTTCTTCACCCTTTTCAGAACTACCGCAGTTCTTGCCGGTAAATAAAGTTTAAGCCATTCTTTCTTGTCTTTAGCATACAATGGGTCAACGCAAGTGAAGTGAGTGATGGTGTCGTCGTTGAATCCGAATCCTCCGAAGTCCTTGCTGTCTGTATTCAGAACTACCTCATATGCTCCTTTAGGTACAAGGAAGCCATAGTCTGTGAACGACCTTGTCGGGTTGAAATTGAATACGAATACAAGGTCTTTTCTTCTGTATGCCAGAACCTGGTCGCCATCGTTGTGCCATATTTCCACTACGTCTGTCTTCTGTATGTTCTTGACGCTCTTTATCACTTCCAGCATCTTTTCGTCAAAGTCGCCCAGATAGTGATAGCACAGTTCCTTGTTGTCCACAAGGTTCCATTGTCTTCTTGCGTATTTGTACGACCATCCGTTACCCTCTCTTGGGAAGTCTATCCATTCCGGATGACCGAACTCATTACCCATGAAGTTCAGGTAACCTCCGTTGATAGTCGAAGCTGTGAGCAGTCTTATCATTTTGTGCAGGGCTATACCTCTTTGTACAACTCCGTTCTCATCGCCAATCTTGAAATGCCAGTACATGTCGGCATCACAGAGTCTGAATATTATAGTCTTGTCGCCCACGAGTGCCTGGTCGTGACTTTCGCAGTATGAAATCGTCTTTTCGTCCTTTCTTCTGTTTGTCACTTCCCAGAAAAGGCTTGACGGCTTCCAATCCTCGTCTCTTCTTTCCTTTATTATCTTTATCCAGTAGTCAGGAATGTTCATTGCCATTCTGTAGTCGAAGCCATATCCTCCGTCCTCGAACGGTGCGGCAAGTCCTGGCATACCTGAAACCTCCTCAGCTATAGTGATAGCCCTTGGATTGACGCTATGTATAAGTTTGTTTGCCAGTGTCAGATAGCATATGGCGTTGTCGTCCTGATGACCGTTGTAATAATCGCCGTAGTTGCAGAACGCTTCACCCAGTCCGTGGCTGTAATACAGCATTGAAGTAACGCCGTCGAATCTGAATCCGTCGAATTTATATTCTTCAAGCCAGTATTTGCAGTTTGACAGCAGGAAGTGCAACACCTGATTCTTTCCGTAGTCGAAGCACAGAGAGTCCCATGCCGGATGTTCCCTTCTGCCGCCCTGGTAGAAATATTGGTTCGGGTCGCCTGCAAAGTTGCCCAGTCCTTCCACCTCGTTCTTAACGGCATGTGAGTGAACTATATCCATTATTACCGCTATACCCATCTGGTGAGCAGTGTCAATCAGCTGTTTCAGTTCGTCAGGAGTACCGAATCTTGATGAAGGAGCAAAGAAGCTTGATACGTGATATCCGAAACTTCCGTAATAAGGATGTTCCTGGATAGCCATAATCTGTATGCAGTTATATCCGTCCTTTGCTATTCTAGGCAATATCTTTTCCCTGAATTCGTTGTATGTACCCACTTTTTCGGCATCCTGTGCCATACCGATATGACATTCGTATATCATCAGTGGTCCCACGTTAGGGATAAATACTTTCTTCTTGAATTTATAAGGTTTTGCAGGGTCCCATACCTGTGCGCTGAAAATTTTGGTGTTTTCATCCTGAACCACCCTTGTAGCCCATGCAGGGATACGCTCTCCACATCCGTTGCTCCAGTAAACTTTCAGTTTGAACAGGTCGCCGTGCTTCATAGCCTTAGCCGGCAGTTCTATTTCCCAGTTTTCAGTTCTTTTAATTTTGTTAAGTTTATATTCCGGCAATTCTTTCCATCCGTTGAAATCGCCTACCAGATATATGGCTGTTGCGTTGGGTGCCCATTCCCTGAGTACCCACTTTGAGTCTTTTCCGTCTTTAATCTTATGTAAACCAAAGTATAAATGCCCCGAAGCGAAGTCTTCCAAGGAGCATCTTTTAGTCAGTTCCTTTTCTTTTCTTATCACCATTTCATGCCTTCCGTTAATGGCATCGGCATATGGTTCCAGCCATGGGTCATTCTTAATAATATTCAAAACTTTGTCCATATTTATGTCTGTTTTTAAGTTTTAAAGTTCTTAAATTATGCTGTAGGCTTCATGTTTTAACAATCCGTCTGATACAAAAATACATTTATTTTTTAAGAAAAGGAAAAAAATGTCTAAAAAAAATCACAAGAAATCAAATTTTATACCGATTTACATTTTTTTATCATCCAGCAGTCTTCCATTCTTAAAAGTTCCTTTTCTGGTTATCTTTCCGTATGCGTCTTTTTCCACGAACTCGCCGTCTTTCTTTCCGTTTTTGAATTCGCCTTCAAACACACTGCCGTCTTTCTGTTTTATTATACCCTTTCCGTGTTCCCTTCCACGTAGGAAATCTCCGGTATATACCGAGCCGTCGGACATTTCCAGTTTTCCGCTTCCTTCGGCCATATTGTTTTTCCACTGACCTTCGTAAACGTCGCCGTTAGCCCATACGTATTTGCCGTATCCGTTTCTTTCGTTGTCTTTCCATGTACCTGTATATACAGCTCCGTTCGTCCATTTGAATGTGCCGTTTCCGTCCTGTTTGCCATTCTTGAACTCACCCTCGTACATGTCTCCGTTGGGATACGTATATACCCCTCTTCCGGTTCTCTCGCTGTTCATGTACTCACCTTCGTATCTCTCTCCGTTATGGAAGAAATACACACCTTTTCCGTCCTGCACGTCGTCTTTCCATTCGCCGGTATATTTGTCGCCGTTGGTATATACGAATGTGCCCTTGCCGTGTCTGAAGCCGTTTTTCCACTGTCCTTCGTAATATGAGCCGTCTTCCCATACCATTTTTCCGTCACCGTCTTTCAGGTCGTTCTTCCATTCGCCCTCATATACCGCTCCTCCGGCCCATACATACTTGCCTCTGCCGTTTCTTTTGTTTCTGCTCCATTCGCCTGAGTATCTGTCTCCGTTGAAGTATTCCATCACTCCCTCGCCTTCCTGACAGTCGGCTTCCCATGAACCGTTGTACATATTGTTGTTGGTGAAATAGTAGGTACCCTTCCCCTGTTTCATATCCTGGCTCCAGTGGCCTATATATCTTTCTCCTATGTTCAGCATCATTGTTCCCTCGCCGTCGCGTTTTCCTTTCACATATTCGCCTTCGTAAAGGTCGCCGTTTGGATATACCGTTCTTCCCATACCGTTCGGTCTTCTTCTTTTCAGCTGTCCTGTATATTCGGCTCCGTTCTTGAACTTGTAATATCCCACTGATAGCTGTGCTTCCACTTTCGTAGCCCCGCATGCCAGAAACAGGCATAGGGCAATGCTGTATTTCCTTATATTTGTCATCATTCTATACTTTGTAAATTAAATATTACCTGCCACTACCTCGACCATTCTGTCCCAGTCAAGATATCTGTTGGCCAGTTCCATAATCCTGTCTTCCGACATATTTCTGATAGACTCCACAGACCTGTCGAAGAAATCGTCGTCAACGCCTGCCGTAAGTACATATATCCATGCCTCCGATATCGACAACGCATTTTCGTAAGCCCTGCAAATGTCGCCTATCATATAGTTCTTCACCATATCCAGCTCTTCTTTTGCGGCTTTCTCGTTCTTCATCCTGTCTATTTCGTTCTTCACCTCGCTTATCACTCCTTCCACATAGCCGTTGTCCGTTTCCGTGCTTATCACCAGAATACTGTTTCCCGGATAGGAGACTATTCCGGATGCTATACCGTATGTATATCCCTTGTCTTCCCTGATGTTCTTCATCAGTCTGCTTCCGAAATATCCTCCCAGCATGGTATTCATCACCCTCAGGTCCAGAAAATCCTTGTGCATCCTGTCAGGCATGAACATACCTATCTTGACAGAACTTTGCATACCGTCGTTTTTCTTTATCGTGACTCTCTTTTCTTTGAAACCGCGCGGTTCCGGCAATGCCATCCTTTCCTTTACCCTGTTATGCCCCCACGCATCGTCTCCGAAACATTCATCTATGTATCCCAGCACTTCGTCAGTCACCTTTCCGGCTACGAAGATGGTGCAGTTTCCCGAATAATAGTTCTGCCGGTAAAAGTCCTTCAGCATCTCCACCGACAGGTTGTCGTAGTCATCCAGCTCCGCATATCTGCCCAGCGGATGCTCCTTCCCGAAAAGTTCCACGTTTAGCCTTTTTCTGGCCATCACTTCCACCCTTTCCGAGTTTACCAAATACATCTGCTTGTTCGTTTCGGTCACAATCCTCAGTTCCCTTTCAGGAAATACAGGCTCCTTCACCATTTCGGCCAGAACCTTTATTGTATGTCCGAAAAACTTGCCTAATGAATAAAGAGTTATGAATCCGCTGTTCGCCGACGACGACAAGCCCAGCCACGCCCCGTAGAAGTCCAGCTTCTCGGCTATCTGTGCCGATGTCATGTGTGCGGTTCCTTCCCTGAGCATCCTGTTGGTCATCATAGCCTGCAATGGAAATTTCTGGTCCACCTGACCGCATCCCATTACCAGATCCAGCCTTACAACATCCTCTTTTCCTGTGTCTAATATATTAAGAACAATACCGTTATGCAGAATTTTTCTAACCGGTCTTTTTATGTCGAATTCAGCTATACAGTTGATAGCCGGCATTACTTTCCTGTCCACTGTCAAAATTATAAATTAATCATTGCATGGCAAATTTACGAAGAAATTCATAATTTTGTCATATAAATAATGCAAAAGAATACAATGTCTTTCCAAAACCGCTGTCAAAAATGAAAACTTGTATCATATGTATCGGGTCCAATCACAACCCTGTTTCTAATATAAAAAAGGCCGTTGAGACCCTTTCCTATCTTTTCCCGGATATTATCTGGGGCGATACAGTTGTAACTGCCGCCGAAGGTGTTTCTGCCTCCGTTCCCGACTATCACAACCGCGCTGCAGTCTTTTCAACCAGCATGGACGTATCCGGGCTTAAACACCGCTTCAAGGAAATAGAAAAAGCCTGCGGACGCGGATCAGATTCCAAGTCCACAGGCATTGTACCGTTAGATATAGATTTGCTCCAGTACGATGGAGATATCCTTAAGCCTCTTGATATGCAGAAGGAGTATGTCAGAAGGGCACTGTCTTCATTGAAAATATGAAGAATCTTCTCTATTTGTTGTTCTTCAACTCCTCAATCACTTTCAGCAGATACTGTCCGTACTGATTTTTCAGCATCGGCTCCGCATTCTTTCTCATCTGCTCCTCGCTTATCCATCCCTTGCGGTAAGCTATACCCTCAAGACAGGCAATTTTCAGCCCCGTACGTTTCTCCAGCACCTCTATATAAGTGGAAGCCTCGCTCAGTGAGTCATGCGTACCCGTATCCAGCCATGCGAAACCACGTCCAAGAGTCTGCACCTTCAGTTCGCCGCCCTCCAGGAAACGCTGGTTCACGGTAGTGATTTCCAGTTCGCCACGTGCTGAAGGCTTGATGTTTTTCGCCACGTCCACCACCTTGTTAGGATAAAAATACAGTCCCACCACCGCATAGTTCGATTTTGGTTTTGCCGGTTTTTCTTCTATGCTCAGGCAGTTACCGTTCTTGTCAAATTCAGCCACACCATATCGTTCAGGGTCGTTCACCCAGTATCCGAAAACTGTAGCCTTCTTCTCTTCCTCCGCAGTACGTACAGCCTCCTTAAGCATTGCGCTGAAGCCCGCTCCGTGGAAAATATTGTCACCAAGTACCAGACATGCGGAATCGTTGCCAATAAATTTCTCGCCAATGATGAAAGCCTGTGCCAGTCCGTCAGGTGAAGGCTGTTCAGCATATTCAAATTTCACTCCGAACTCGCTGCCGTCGCCAAGAAGTCTCTTGAAGCCGGGCAAGTCATATGGAGTGGAGATTATTAGTATTTCCCTTATCCCGGCCAGCATAAGCACTGATATAGGATAATATATCATCGGTTTGTCGAACACAGGGAGCATCTGTTTGCTCACTCCTTTGGTGATGGGATACAGTCTTGTTCCGCTACCACCTGCAAGTACGATTCCTTTCATGTGTGTCAGGTTTTAGTTATTAATTCAAGTTTCGCAAGTAATAAAGTATTATCAGTCAACAAGTTGACTTAGAAGGTAAAGCTTAAATGCCAAACAGCATTATACAGTCAATGTACTTACTATTAAACTTTACATACTGAAGACCACTTTAGGTGGGCTGATACCTCCTTTATTACTTTAAAACTCAAGTTTTGCATTTGCGAAACTTGAATAAATGATTTGAAAGTGCAAAATTACAAGAAAAATCTTTATGTATTACAAAAGTAGTACAATTATATTACATGGAAGAGCCTATTAACACTATATCATCGAGTGTGACAATATTCCAGTCGCGCACTTCATTGCCTGTCATGACCAGACTTCCATTGACTATTCTTAAAGTAACCTTACTGAATGTGGCAGCCGGGAAATCTTTACCTAAAGAGGCAGACGCCTCGTATTTACTACCATCCCTGAAATATACAAGGGTAAAACGGAGAGGAGTTTCAAGTGATACTGGATTTATGATTACGGCAATGCTGGAAAGCGATGACAAATCTTTTATTTGTAATACAGAGGCCTCTTCACTATCGGATTTTTCCATAGACGACGAGTCAAACGAATATACATGCGGAGTAACAATTCCCTCGCCTGAAAATTCACACTCCGACAGTGTCACTTCGCTTTCCGGGCCGTCACTGACTATATTAAGATATAAAAGTGAACAGACATGGGAAAAAGAATTGTCGCCGGAAAAAGAGACCACACCGTCATTGTCGGAATAAGAAGAGATACAACGCCCCACGAGAAAATCTTTTTCACCAATATCGGCAATATCTCCGGATTGCTCTGACAAATCCGGCATAGGGACAGAATGACGTGTCACACCGGACATGTTAATACATGGATAATATGCGAGGAACTCAAAATCGTCCGTACGGTTCTGCCATTTTACATTATCTGCGTTCGACCAACGTGAGTCAGCGAAAGTCCATAAGACAGGATTCTCAAGCCCCTCAGAAAACAGTCCTACACGGTCGCCATCGGCGAAAGTCACACTTCCATCCGTTCCGGTTACAGTCCTGGACAAAGACTGTCCGCCTACCTCGACATAAAGTCCTACGGACAAATCGGATTCCGGCAATTCTTTTTCATTATAGCATGAACAGAGAAGAAAAAACAAAGGGATGACTGAAAGAACGGTTTTCATCGGGAATATAATTCATTTGTAATAATAAACTCCAGAATATATATGATGTACCACTCACATAAAGAAAAAAAATATTAAAAAGAAACGAAAACACACATAAATATGTATATTTGCCTATGAACATTAAAAATTATCGTATGAAAAAACTTTATCTATCGTTTGCTTTTTTACTGCTTATATGCAACTGGAGCCTCGCACAGCAGGCTAAATATGTATTCTATTTCATAGGCGACGGAATGGGTGTAAACCAAGTACAGGGAACAGAACTTTTCCAGGGAGAGCTGGAAGGAAAAATAGCCGTTATGCCTTTGTGTTTTACACAATTTCCGAACTCGACAGTATCTACCACATATTCAGCCACAAACGGTGTGACCGACTCGGCTGCGGCAGGTACAGCACTTGCCACAGGCAACAAGACCAAGAACGGAGCAATAGGTGTACTTGAGGATTTGACAACTCCGGTAAACAGTGTTGCCACATGGGCAAAGAATTTTGGAAGCAAAGTCGGAATAGCTACAAGCGTGAGCGTTGACCATGCCACTCCGGCGGCTTTCTATGCACACGAGGCAGGAAGAGGCAGCTATTACAACATAGGTAGAGACCTTTATAGCACCGGATTCGATTTCTATGCCGGTTCTGATTTTCTGGAGCCTGACGACAAGGACAATAAATCGGCTGAAAACCTGTACAAAATGGCTGACAAGTACGGATATTCAATAGCCAGAGGAATAGACGACTACAAGAAGAAAAGCGAAAAGGCAAGTAAAATGATTCTTTTCCAGAGTGAAAAGGCTTCAGAAAAAGACAGAAGCGCTATACCATACGCCATAGACAGGAAAGACTCCGACATGACACTGGAAGATATAACACGCTCGGCAATAGACTTTCTGACAAAAGATACTGACAAAGGGTTCTTCCTGATGGTGGAAGGAGGTAAAATAGACTGGGCTTGCCACAGCAACGACGCCGCTACGGCTTTCCGTGAGGTTCAGGACTTGGATAAGGCAATCAGAATAGCCTATGACTTTTACAAACAGCATCCGGACGAAACACTTATTGTAGTGACAGCCGACCATGAGACAGGAGGTATAGTTTTGGGTACAGGCGAATACAGACTTAATCTAAAAGCGCTGGAAAACCAGAAGGTGAGCGAAAGCGGATTTACAAAAATAATAAACTCGCTGCGCAAGGAATACAAGAACAACGTGCCATGGGAAGCTGTAAAAGATGCATTGGAAGAGAATTTCGGATTCTGGGATGAAATAAAACTTTCCGACAGCCAGGAAGCAAGACTGAAAGATATATACGAAAAGACGCTGAAAGGCCAAAAAGCGAAAATGGAAAAAAGCGAATACGCACAGGACGAAGCTTTGGCAGCTGAAGCTAAACGCATAATGAGCGAGATAGCACTTGTAGGATGGACTAGCGGCGGACACTCGGCCGGATATGTACCTGTATTCGCTATAGGAGCAGGAGCTGACAACTTCAGCGGAAGACTGGATAATATACAGATTCCGGTGCTGATAGCAAAGGCTGCCGGATACACAGCAGAATGATATAAACACTGAAAATAATACCGGAAAGTCGTTCGGCAAACGTATGACATTTGTTTGCCGAACGACTTTTTTATATATCAGGCTAAGACTAATCAAAAGACAGGTAATGCTTGAGTCTGTCAATATCACTGTCGGAGAACTCCTTGAACATGGATATCTGCGACAGACTTTTTATCTTTCCACGCTTGCGTCTGTACTCCACAATTGCCCTGGCCTTGTAGAAATCCATGTAAGGGTGTTTCCTGAGTTCATCAATGCCGGCAGAATTGACATTGATTTTTCTGTAAACTCCGGTTTTTACATCAAACCATTTAAGCAAAACGGTATCTACATATTTTACTTCCAGCAACTGGTCTATATCATGAAATCCTCCCAGGCGTTCCCTGTAGTTCACCACATTGCGGGATATTACACTCCCTATGCCGGGTATCTTTTTAAGAACAGAGGTATCGGCTGGGGTTGTATTTATCCCTTTAACCGGGGGGAAATTTTCTGTATTGACATCTATCTCTATACCGGAGGTAAATTTCTCCTGACGTGGATATTTCAACGTGTCTTTCCTGCTTTCCGCTTTATCGGATAATGATACAGGCCGGTATCTGCCGCTCCCGTCATCCGCCTTATGCTGATTTCCGGTCTGACCTTTCCGCCTGCCATAGCTATACTGCCGTCTGAAATTATATTCTTTCTTTTCCACTACGGTATAAAGTGAGTCGGCTATTGACAAAGCCTCAACTTTCATTTCAGGTCTGCCGCCTTTCCACATCCCGCCTGCAACGACGCAGAATATGAAAAGTAAAGCCAAAAGGAGTATTATAATAGCCCTCCTTTCGCCTTTGCCGTAAAATAGCCAATCCTTAAACATACAGACCGTATATTTAGAAAAGGCCTAACTCATTGAGAAATATAAGCATTATGCCTACTGGACATATGAACTTAAGAATAAAAATATACAGCGGATAATATGTAGGCTTAAGCGTACCGTAATTTGTAGCTTCTCCTTTTACAATAGTTTTATCAAGTACCCATCCCACAAATATGGCAGACAGCATTCCCGACACCGGAAGCATGATCTTGGCCGTCAGATAGTCTAACGCATCGAAAAAGTTC
>ERZ780076.847-NODE-847-length-11751-cov-9.243759_pt1 | contig 11751 bp, 8 predicted proteins | sample MGYA00511022_ERZ780076 | MGnify/ENA primary metagenome ERZ780076 (study PRJEB29588, sample SAMEA2148733) | human gut metagenome | biome: human gut; feature: human-associated habitat; material: faeces | place: Denmark | collected 2008/2010 ... | reverse complement strand
GGTGAGATCAGGAGCTTTGTCATTGGTCGTCACTATTGTATTCCGAAGCTGAACATTCTGAAATACTTGGAGCTTGTAGATAAATCCAGTGCGTGAAACCTCGTTTGCACATTCGGCCTATGAAGTTCTTTCTGCTACAATATGAATGTCAATGGCAGATGGATCTACGCTGTACCATTCAAAGGAGGTTTTATTATGGTAGCAGGACATCTGCGAGAGAAAAACGGGTACTATCATATGGTACTGAACTATGTGGACGAATACGGCAAACGGCACACGCCGTCCAAGTCTACGGGCCTGACGGTAAAGGGAAACAAAAAGCGTGCCGAAAAGATGCTTTCCGAGGCTCGTGCCGCCAAGGAAGCAGAACTGGAAGCAAGAGCAATCGAACGCAGTACGGGCAAAGCCCCCGTTGGCACAATTCTTTTTACTGCGTTCCTGCTCGATTGGCTGGAAATGACGAAAAAGAATGTGGAGGAAACCACCTACGGGGCGTATGCAATGGGCATCAAAAATAAGATTATTCCTTATTTTGAGGAACATCACCCCGGACTGGCTCTGTGCGAGGTGACACCGAAGCACATACAAGATTACTACACCTATGAATTGACGGTACGAGGCGTTTCTGCAAACACGGTCATACACCGTCACGCCAATATTCGTAAAGCCTTGCAGCACGCTTTCAAACTCGGCCTGATTGACTCGAATCCGGCAGACCGGATTGAACGACCCAAGAAGGAAAAGTTCGTTGGCAGCTTCTATGAGGAGGATGAGCTGAACCATCTTTTTGAAGTTGTCCGTGGTGATCCCATTGAACTTGGCGTGATCCTCGGTGCATTTTACGGTTTGCGCCGAAGCGAGGCGGTAGGTCTGAAATGGGATGCCATCGACTTTGAGCAGGGCACCATTTCCGTAAAGCGCACCGTGACCTCAACGATCATCGACGGCAAGTATCAGGAGTTTGAGCAGCAATCCGCCAAGACCAAGTCCAGCCTGCGCACACTGCCGCTCATCGGCAGCTTCCGGGAATACTTTATGCAGGTGAAAGAGGCGCAGGAGCTGAACAAGCAGGTCTGCGGCAACTGCTACAACTATGAATACGACGGCTTTGTATTCGTGGACGAGCTGGGGGAGCGGATGCGGGTGGAGTACCTGACCAACGCATTTCCGAAATTTCTGGAGAGTCACGGTTTGCGCCGGATGCGCTTTCACGATCTGCGTCACCCGTATGTCAAGCCCACGACAAAAAATTTATAACTTTTTTTGCAGTTTTTCGGGCAGCTTCATAGCTGCCCATAGCTGTTTCAAATGGGTGTTCACGGTTATACTTCCTTTTCGGATTCCTTAGTTTCTAAGAAATCCTGTGTTGCATATTCAATCTCAATCCGATCTCCTGGAAAGACGTAAACTTTATTGATAAGCCGGTCAATCAGAGCTTTTGTCAGCATGTTGGCGTTTCCGACTTTCTGCACAATTTCCTGTTGTTTCAGCTTAATCTCATAATCACTTTTTATCTGCTTTGTCTGTGCAGTGATGACAGCATGAACATTTTTGGCTTGTACCAGTTCCGTGTCATAAACCGCTTTTCGTGTCCGATAGGTTTCCAAATCAATCTCTCCGAGTGCATACTGCTCATAAAGATACCGCTTGCTATCTTGAATAGAACGGAGTTTTTCTTCATGTTCGGTCTGCTGGACTGTCTGCAAATCCAATTTATCCTTATTGCTATCAATTCCCAATGCCGGACACATTTGAGCCCGAATTGTTTCAAATACAACCTGCTCCAGATCTGCCATCTTTATGCGCACACCATGACAAGGAAGCGTTTCAGCCACCTCGGAATGACGGCAATAAAACCACGCACCATTTCGTAGAGACATTGCATGATCGCAGCATCCGCAGAATACCTTACCACGGAGCAGATAATCACGCGGCTTTTTATTTGACAGAGAGAAACGCTTAATTGAAGCATTGGCTCTCTCAAATAGATCCACACTTACAATAGCCGGATGATGGTTCGGGATTTTGAACCACTCACTTTCATCCTTTAACTGTGTATGTCGGCTGCCAATCTCTTTTACCTTTCTCTTGCCAATTACATAGGTACCGATATATCTTTGATCTTCTAAAATACGCAGAACCGTTGATGTACTCCAAACGCCGTTTGTTCGGGAAACATTGTAATAGGCCTTGCCTTTAAGTTTGCGATATTCCCCAGGGGTGGGGATATTCATGGCATACAATTTTCTTGTGATCTCGGCTGCGGTGTTGCCTTCAGACGCCCATTGAAATATCATCTGCACATTCGGGGCAACATCCTCGTCCGGTTCCATACGTCCGTCTGCACTCTTGCGATAGCCGTAAGGACAGATGACACTCTGATATTCCCCACGACGCATCTTTGCGTATTTTGCACTTTTGGTTTTCATGGACATATCCCGGCTATACCACTCGCTGATAAGATACTTGAAAGCAATATCAATCCCTCCGGTATCACCTTTGAAATTAGCTGTGTCAAAATCATCACTGACGGAAATAAAACGGGTGTGATAAAGAGGAAATACCCGCTCAATAAAATAGCCGGTTTCAATGCTGTTACGTCCAAATCGGGAAAGGTCTTTTACAATAATACAGTTGATTTTTCCGGCCTGAACCATTGTTAAAAGTTCCTGCACCGCCGGACGCTCAAAGTTTGTCCCCGTATGACCGTTGTCAATAAATTCCAAAATCTCGCTGTCATCCCATTCCGGCAGAGACATAGCTTTTTCACGAAGAATCAGTTTTTGATTTGGTATGCTCAAACTTTCAGTTTTGAAATCTTCCACAGAAAGACGGATATAAAGGGCAATCACATAGTTGCGCACGGTTCCACCGCCTTTCCCTGAAATTCATTTTTGAAACGGAAGGTCACATGAATATTCCGCTCGTGGTCTATCTCAATTCGTTCAATGAGCCGTTCGATCAGTTCTACAGTCAGTACGTGATCCTGTGCCAGTGTTTTTGCATCCTTTTCCATTGCACGGTATCTGGCAAGCTGGTTGTCCAGAGAGTCCATAGATTTTTCAAATACTTCAATCTCACCAGACAGAGCATTGATAGCATGTTCATAATCCGCTTTCAATTCAAAGTATTCGTCATTTGTCAAAATACCCTGCACAAAATTTTCATATAGGCCACGGATCAGCCGGCGTGTTTTTTCAATTTCCTGCCGTTTGGCCGACATCTGAATTTTCAGCTTATCTTTTTCCTGTTTTTGTCTTGTCTCCAACTGAAAGAGTGGCAGCGACATTCCCAGCGCAACTGTCAGCTCTTTTTCAAGAATAGCCGTAACAGTAGAAATCAGTTCTTTCTCTTGTATCATCGCACCTTTGCAGCTATCTTTTTCTACCCGGCTGTTTGTAAGGCAGTGGAACCAGTAAGTGTCGGGTCCTTTCCGGCGCTCGGCGCGTTGCCTGTGAAGGCTTCTGCCACAATCAGCACAGAACACTTTACCTTTGAAAATGTTTGGTGTGTAGGGACGTTTTGGAGTTGCTTTGCTTTCTTCACAGATCTGTTTTCTGTATTCCTGAACTGCATTAAACAACTCATGGCTGATGATCGGTTCATGGGTGCATTTTGCAATAATCAGATTATCTTCTCCAGCCTTGACCTGCTGATGATCTACAATCTTTGTTTTTCCTTGCACCAGATCGCCTGTATAAACTTCGCTTTCTAAGATTTTCATCACTGTGCGGGTCTGCCATTTGCCACTTCCGATCAGTCCCGGACTGGTAATCTCGCCAGTGGTCTTTTTATAATGGCTCGGTGCCGGAATTCCCATCTCATTTAGATTGCGGACAATCCGGTTCAGTGCCACATGCTCATGTGCCCATTCAAAAATCTGTTTTACCACAGGGGCAGTATTTTCATCAATCAGAAGTTTATGGCAATTATCCGGGTCTTTCCTGTAACCGTAAGGCGCCCGTGCACCAATATAGTCGCCATCTTTCATAGCCTGCCGCGCCTGTGCTTTGATTTTTCGTCCAATGTCCAGAGCATAGGCTTCATTGATCATATTTTTCAAAGGCAGCATGATACCACCATGAAGATTTCCGGAATCCGCTGTGTCAAACTGATCCGTAACAGCAATGAAGCGAACATTATGAGCATGGAAATACTGTTCGATATAATAACCTGTGTCAATAGAATTTCGCCCTAATCGGGAAAGATCCTTAACAATCACACAGTTAATGTGGCCTGCTTCAATATCAGATAGCATTTGCTGAAATCCAGGGCGGTGAAAATTTGTCCCTGTCGCTCCGTTGTCGATATAAGTATCATACACAACGAAGTCCGGTTTATCCGAAAGAAAGTCATTCAGTACCAGTTTTTGGTTTTCTACTGAGCAACCCCGCTTTTTGTTATCCTCCACAGAAAGACGGATATACAGAGCCACATGTACATACAAAGATGGTGCCGGCATAGGAGCTGCCGTCTGTTTTCTGCTTTTTCTTGCCATTTAGCTCACCATCCTTTCTTCATTTTTTGTAGCAATCTGTTCAGCCAAAGAGATTGCTTTCTGATATTCATCCTGGTAATTAAATTCAATATGCAGTTCATCTTTACCCATTACCCGTATGCTTCGGATAAGCTGCATGACTGCCCGGCGGTCAATATCCTCCATAGTAGAAAATTTCATAAAATGGTTGATCCAACGGTTTCGTTCGCTTCGGTTTTCCAATACATCTGTAAGTTTATCGTTCCATTCAGCGATTGCCTTTTGGAACAGTTCAATATCTGCATTGTATTTTCGCTTATAAGAGAGAAATTCTTCCTTTGTCAGAATTCCACTCACCAGATTTTCATAGAGTTTTGCCTTAAAGCCCTCGGTCTGTGCCACACGCTTTTCATTTACTCTGATCTGTGCGGCATATTCCTGCGCCAATTCCCGGTTGATCCGTTCCTGACTGATACTGGACAGCAGGGCATCCAGAGAAGCAACATTTTCAATATGTCCTTTCAAACTGTCCTGCACACATTCAATCAGATCCGACTCTTTCAGCATGACCGACGATGTGCAGCCATTCTTTTTGCCGGTCGGGCAGTAATAATAGTGATACTCTTTGTCTTTATAGCGGTTCGTCTTGCGGGTCATACGGCAGCCACAGCATCCGCAGATCAAAATACCGGAAAACAGGTAAACCTTATCCGATTTGGGAGAAGTCCTTGTGTCAATCCTGCGGAGCCGTTGCACCAGATCAAAATCGTGCTTTTGTATGATCGCTTCATGGGTTCCCTCCACACGAATCCATTCCGAAGAAGGTTTGTCCTCACGCTCTTTTAATTTGAAATGGGGCGTTGTCTGTTTGCCCTGGACCAGTGTTCCGGTGTAAGTTTCATCCTGCAAAATGCGGATGATTGTAGTTGCAGACCATTTGCAATCCTTTCGGTCTGTATAGCCACCTTTTGCATGAGGCATTCCGTGATTGCGCTTATACGCTAAAGGCGAAAGAATTCCTAATCGGTTCAGTTCATCCGCTATATGGGAAGCGCTGAATCCCTCCAGCCGTTTTCTGAAAATATCCCTCACAACATTAGCAGCATATTCGTCTACTTCCAAGCTCTTGTGTTTATCGCCGACTTTCACATAACCATAAATGGTAAAAGCACCTACAAAATCCCCGCTGCGCCGTTTTACTTCCAGGGCGCTCCGTGTCTTAACGGAAATATCCCGACAGTAAGCCTCATTCATAATGTTTTTGACAGAAACCGTGAGATCATCGGCAGCGTCATTTTCCGTGTCCACATTATCGTTAATTGCGATAAAACGCACTCCATAGGCTGGAAATACCCTGCGCATATAACGGCCTGTTTCTATGTACTCACGACCTAAGCGGGAGAGGTCTTTGACAATCACGCAGTTAGCTTCGCCTTGTTCGATCATCCGCATCATTTCCTGAAATGCCGGGCGATCAAACAAAACACCACTATAACCATCGTCAATTTTTTCTGCCACAACCTCAATTTCCGGGTGTCGGGCTATGTAGTCATCGATCAGGCGCCGCTGGTTAGCAACGCTGTCACTTTCTACTGTTTTATCATCCGTATAAGAAAGACGGATGTACTTAATCGCTTTGTAAACCTGCATAAAAAAACACTCCTTTCGTTGCACAGAAAAATCCCCGCAATTCAAGAAGTGTGGTTATGCCATATTCAATTCCTTTTCCGATTCTTATTCTACCATGCTTTTACGGAAAAGTCAGCCCCTTTCTTAAAATTGCACCTATCGCAAAATACCCTTGATACATTCTTCCAGGGTAGCACCTTCAGCAGAAAAGCTGGCCTGTACAGTAAAACGCCCACACTTAAAATGGTATGGATTTTTGATTTGCTGAACGAATTCTGCAATCCGTTCATCACGGGAAAGTTCTTTGTTGACAGAGACATCCCGAATGTCTACCAGTGTACCCACTTCACTGACAATGGTATTCAATTCCATAGTATCAACTCCCTTCTGAAAACTGTGTTATCAAAACCACATGAATAGGTCGGATCTATGGTTATTACACACATAAATCCGGCCCATTATATCTGATTTCGATTTTACTGCCGTATTTGCCACGCACCCCGGCAAGTCCTTCTGTTATAAGGACGGGGCTGTTACAGGCTGCGGATAGCGTCACCGCATCATAGTCCCGCATACGCCGCCGCTTTGCCAGAGCAAGCAAACGCCGCAGGAACTCTCCCCAAGTCTTTAGGAAGCTGTGAAGAAGTACCATTATGATCTGCGTCGTTATCGCGTCCGGCCTGCCACAGCCGGTTTCGTAGGTTGCGTTTATCGCTCGGACAGCCTGGATCCATCACCTCCTTAGGCCGCCTGTCACCGCGCCGCCCCATCTGCCGCTCGGAACACAGAATGAAGTACCTGTAACAGCGTATATTCGGTTGTCAAGGAACAAGCAAGGGGCATGGCAGACAAATTGATATTGCAGTTGGGGTGGGAGGATGTATATGCTTCCTTACCACACCCGTCCAGCTTGTCCCGCCGAATATGTCCCTCTACTATTCAGTACATTTTTAGGGGCAAAGTTGCCGTCTGTTATAAAATTTCTTTGAAATATTTTTCCAGACTACGCAATCCGGCTTCGATAGAACGGGTGATCCGGCTTTTGTGTGTTCCTTCCGCTTTGGCAATATCTGCTTTGCTCATGCCAAGAAAAAAGTGTGCATAGATTCGTTGGCGCTGCTTTACCGGAAGTTTGGAAAGACCTTTATAAATCAACTCCGTCATTTGGCGCTGTTCCCAAATTTCTGCCGGGTTAAGAGGCTTTTGCAATATCTCACGCTCAATACCTTCGTCTCGATCCAGAGAGTAAAATGCTTTATAGCGGTATGTACGAATCCGATAGGCTTCTTCCAACAACATATATTCCCGAAGCAACAAAGCAACTTCATCCGGCACCTCAACGATCATGTCCTGTGTATAATACGGGTAATAATCCCGAAGATTGATTTTCTTCATAGTAATTTCCTCCAATTTCGATGTTTGAGTTGATGGCAAAAATCGAAATCAGAGGGTGGGCTGCGGCAGCGATAAGGTCTAAGTCTCTTTCTGATTAAAAAAAGGGTACAAAAAAGCGCGCCCGTACAAAGAACAGGCGCGCCAAAGCAGCAGTATAAAATTTTTCCGGGAGGTTGACAGCGAAAATGCTCAAACTTTGTCGAAACCAAAAACGCCGCAATCCATACGAGCTGGACTACGACGTATAGGTGACTGAATGTAAAGCAGTTTATCTGCAGATCTGTGTTGCATAGACGCATAGACATTTCCTCCCATCAAGGAGGAACCTGAATCGGCTGCTTGATACCTCCTTGGGAGAAAATTATATCGGTTATGTTTCCTTTATCAGTCCGCAGATATTCGCTTTTTACTCTTTATATTCGCAATTTTCTACATATTCCGCTCTTAGAATATATGCTGCAAAAAGCAAGCCCACAAGGGGAAACAACACCTTGTGGGCTCATGTTATAGATGTTCAAATTTATAGCCGATCCCGGCGACACTCTCAATATAGTTTGGAAGATCCGGTTCAAAGCGCAACTTCTTACGCAGCTTACTTATATGATTATGAATCGCTTTTCTCGAATAGAAATCACAATCCTCTTTCCAAACCAAATCGGTAATCAGTTCGTAAGTAAAAACACGTTTGGGATTGGCAATGAGTAATGCCAGTATATCAAACTCCTTACTTGTCAGGTTGATAATCCGTTCACGAACCCTGACAGTGCGGTGTTCCAGGCATAGATAAAGCTCGCCTTCTTGTATTTCTGTCAGAGGATTTTTCTCTGCTGTGGAAGAAGTGTGACAGGAATTGAATACTGTTCCATGACAGACTCCTTGCTCCAAAATATATTGCATTAGAGCATTCTTTTGTTCCTCGTTAAGAAGCAGAAATAACTTTTCGCCAATCTGTTTGCCGGATTCTTCTATATCAAAAACAGCTAATGTCCCATCACATCATCACCTCCATAAAATTTTTCAATTACTCCACAAAGAACAAAACCTGCCGGATCAGCTCCGGGATATTGACCGGGGCGGTGATATAGTCGTTCACGCCCTCATGCCGGTATTCATATTCCGTGGCAGGGTCGTTGTTCTCGGTGAGGATAAAGAACGGCAGAAGCCGGACAGGGGGATTCTTCATTTGGAACATCCCCGCCACCCGCCGTAGCGTATGAAACAGCTCCATTGCTGTGCCGTCCGGCAGTTCCAGATCGCACAAGATCAGTTCTATTTCCTTATCCTCAAAAATCCGGCGCTTGGCTTCCCAAATCGAGGAAACCAGAATCAGGTCAAAGCCCTTTTGTAGCATAGCAGCCCGCAGCACTTCGGCGCTGGTATCTTCTGCATAGACAAAGAGCAGCTTGTGAAAAGTCGGGGCCTTTTCGCCGGATAACTGCCGGTAGGCGTATTCCACCAGCTTATCTTGTAGTAGCAGTCCTTTCATTTTGTCCATGCACAGCGTCGCGCCCCGGCGCATAGCTTCCTGTTCGTAGTCGTCCTTGTCATGACAGGACGCCAGAATAAAAGGCAGCTCCTTGTCTGCGGCCCGCACCTCGTCCAGAAAGTCCATGCCGGAACCGTCCGGCAGGTCGAGATCACAGCAGACCACCAGCGGCATTTCCTCTTGGATGGCGGTCCGCGCTTCTTTCAGCGTACAAGCCGTTTTTACCGGGTAGCCCCGGTGCTGTAAGTATTTTTGCAGGCACCATGTATAGGTGTCGCTGTCGTCGATCAGCAGTATCTTTTTCATGTGTCCTCACCCCCAATATTGATTTACCACAAGCATAAACTACAAATGTTACACAAATGTCCGAGGTGCCTTTGATTTCGACAGAAAAACAGGCTGAATTGTTACAAAGCTCGGACATTTCAAAAATTTCTTTGGAAAATGGCGAAAAAGGCGGGGCAGCACACGCCGCCCCGCCGATCTCAAAAGTTCATTCCATTGCTCGCATTTCTTCCACAAGCGATTGATTTTTCTGTCTGCGCATTGTCCAGAAGGACAGAATAACCTCTAAGCCAAACAGCACCAGAACAAACAGACCCATTTGCAGGAAGGGGAAGGAATATGGCATAATCACTCCATCGAAAGTCATTTCACTGAATTTTCGCGCAGCTAACACTGCAATCGGGAGGCCGACTGCCAGAGTTGCCAGCGCAGCAGAAAACGCATAGCAAATCCCCTCATAGATAGTCATTTGGCAGAGCTGCTTTCTAGTCAGACCGATGGCGCGAAAGACACTGTTTTCCCTCTTTCTGGACATCTGGTTGGAGAGGGTGGTGTTGATGAGGTTGACCACGCCAAAGAGGAATACCAGCCACGACAACGCCTGAAATCCTCCAAAAACGACCCTGTTTTCCATTTCCTCATAATCCTTATGTATCCCAATGGTATCCAGTTCAAGGTCGGGATTGGAAGAAATGATCGCACTCAGATTGTTTTCAATCTGCTCCGCCTTTTGGGGATCGCTGACAATGCTCCAGGAATAATCAAAACAATCGATCATAGGCAGTGCTTCCTGAAATAACTCTTTGGTTGCAACCATGCAGGTGTTGTCCAATGCCAGAGTGCCATGACCATTTTTCAGCTTATTGTCCGTGAACAGACCTGAAACAGTGACAGGAATCACCTGCTCCCCTATGGAAAGTTCTATAATCGATCCTACATCTACACCAATCATATCTTCTGCATAGTCCATATCAAGTGCAATACTATGGGAATCCTGCGGTAGAGTCCCCGACACAAGTGCCGCTTGCATTTGGTCCCTATTTCGATCACTCAACAGATCGCACATTCCGCCAGAAGAACTTTCCTCATTTTCAAACCGCACATGGATTGCCTGCCGGCTCTCTATCACATCTGTTACGCCGTCTACGGCCAGCACCTCCTGCCGAAGCGCTTCATTCAAAGGATTTCCTTTCGACATCACCTCATATTCTGTTTTTTCAGAATTGATATAGATTTTATAATCCCCATCCGGGAAAAACTGTCTTGCGATCCGCTCTGGCGAACGAACCAAAAGAATAGACGCTGTCACCAAAAGGATCACCCCGCCCAGACTCAGGGAAGCCACAATACTGATCGTCTTTTTGCGGTCACGCCTGAAATTTGCAATTCCCATGGAGAGAGGATTTAACCGCATATTCTTCTTATGCGCATGGGACTTTCCGCTCTGATTGCCAGTAAAACGAACTGCTTCAATAGGAGAGATACCTGCGGCAATCTTTACCGGTTTGCGGATTGCAATGGATACCATAAACCAGCTAAGCAGTGCAGTCAAAACAATCGCGGCAGCATAAAATGACAGATTGAATCCACGGGAAAACAGCGCAAACCCGACTGCACATCCCAGCAAAATACCGATTCCAATGCCAGCCCATCCTAAGAAACAGCCTTCTTTTTTGACAATACGGCGGATCTGCTTTGGCGTTGTGCCGATAGTCCGCAGTTGTCCATAGCTTTGGATTTTGTCATTGATAGAGATTTGGAAGATACTTTGTATCACAACATACCCTCCGATGATGACCAGAACTGCGATTCCAGCAACCAGCGCAAGCATACTGACATTCACAGGCTGCTTATAGAATTTCATATAGCTGAGGTTCATGATCGGCATTTCCAGCTGATATTCCTTGGCAATCTCCCGGCTGCGGGCAGTCAGCTCTGTTTCATCCATTTGCTGCTCATTCTTAAAATGTACATAGGCACGATAATCAGCGGGATCATAGCCGCTCCATCCTTTCAGGGCTTCTTTGGAAAGAAGGATGGAAGATCCATTTACCTCTTTTTCTTTATAGCCTTCCAGAATGCCAGTTACCGTATATTCTCCGTGAAAACTCTCGCTGTTCAGCATAACCTTTTCACCAATCCCGGCATCTGCACCGTAGTTGGAAAGGAAATAACGGCTCACCGCCACCTCATCCTCCTTTTGGGGCAGACGGCCCTCCAGCAGCTTCATTTGGTCACGGGCAATATACATCGTTTCCTCATCACAATAAATGTAGGAGGCGTTATATCCCTGCTTGGCAGGTTCCACAGCTAGCATATAATACTCTCCTACCCTTGAAAAGTCATCCAGCCCCTTCAGGGTGGACACATCTTCTTCGGTAATCCTGGTATAGACCGCCTCATAGGTATCCTCCACATGATTTTTCTCTATCTGCCGGGTAGACAAAGCCATCACAATCGAAAAACAAATCAGGCAGGA
>ERZ780076.846-NODE-846-length-11786-cov-2.281391_pt1 | contig 11786 bp, 10 predicted proteins | sample MGYA00511022_ERZ780076 | MGnify/ENA primary metagenome ERZ780076 (study PRJEB29588, sample SAMEA2148733) | human gut metagenome | biome: human gut; feature: human-associated habitat; material: faeces | place: Denmark | collected 2008/2010 ... | reverse complement strand
CACTGTGGGCAATGCCCAAACTGGCTACAAAGAAACCGAGGAAAGTGTATCGTGCCAAAGCTGTCAGTTCGGGAGTGTGATAGAATTCGGCAATGAGTGGGGCGCAAAGGAACAGAATGAGGTAGAGACAGGCACTTAGCCCGGTACTGAACCAGAATACGGCATTATAGTCTTTGTGGGAGATATCCCGTTTGTTGGCTAGGGCGGCCGTGAACCCGCTTTCCTGCAAAGAGCCTGCAATAAGGGAGAAGATGGACAGCATTCCCACCATGCCATAATCTTCCGCATTCAGAATGCGTGACAGGAATATCCCGAAAAAAAGATTCAGCAGCTGCTGTACTCCATTGCTTAATCCGCCCCAGAAGAGGCCTTTTGCTGTCTTTTCTTTCAAGGATTGTTCTGCCATTTTTATAGATAGATTATAAAACAGTCAGGCTGAAAGCGGACGTTTCAGTTGCTTTCAGCCTTTTCTGTATTTGGGTGTATATTATTTCACTTCACTGCCCGGCTTTACCTCTCTTAATAAAGAGGTCACCGCTAAGGTGCCGTCAAAGTTTTCAGCACTCAGGATCATGCCTTCGCTCACCAATCCGTTCTTGAATTGGCGCGGAGCAAGGTTGGCAATGAATAAAACTTGTTTGCCCACCAGTTCTTCCGGTTTATAATGTTGTGCGATACCGCTGACGATGGTACGGTTCTCCAGTCCGTCAGCAATCTTGAATTTCAGCAGCTTTTTCATTTTAGGCACTACCTCACACTCTAATACGGTACCTACACGGATATCTAACTTTTCAAATTCTTCAAAAGCAATTACCGGTTTTATCGGGTTAGCTTTATAGTTGGCAGCCTCGTTTGCTTTTTTGGTAGCCAACAGTTTGTCTACTTGTGCTTGAATGGTTTCATCTTCGATCTTTTCGAACAACAGTTCTGCCTTATTCAATTGATGTCCTTCTGCCAGCAGATCGGTACGTCCCAGTTGGTCCCATTCAAATGTTTCCATATTCAGCATTTTGCGGAGTTTTTCGCTGCTGAAAGGCAGGAAAGGTTCGAATGCAATAGCCAGATTGGCAACTAGTTGCAATGCTATGTTAAGGATGGTGGCTACACGGTCCATATCAGTTTTTGCCAGTTTCCAAGGCTCTGTATCGGCTAAGTATTTATTACCGATACGTGCCAGGTTCATTGCCTCTTTTTGTGCATCGCGGAATTTGAATACATCCAGTAGCTTTTCTACTTCTGCCTTTACGTCTGCAAATTCTTTTAATGTTTCTTTGTCGTAGTCGGTCAATTCACCGCAAACGGGAACTTTCCCGTCGAAATATTTATGAGTCAGCACTAAAGCACGGTTTACAAAGTTACCGTAAACAGCCACCAACTCATTGTTGTTACGTGCTTGAAAATCTTTCCAGGTAAAATCGTTGTCTTTTGTTTCGGGGGCATTGGCTGTCAATACATAGCGCAATACATCCTGTTTGCCGGGGAAGTCCTGCAAATATTCATGCAACCATACTGCCCAGTTGCGTGAAGTGGAAATCTTGTCACCTTCCAGGTTCAGGAATTCATTGCTAGGTACGTTATCCGGTAAGATATAGCTTCCTTCCGCTTTCAGCATAGCAGGGAAAACAATGCAGTGGAATACAATATTGTCTTTTCCGATGAAGTGAATCAAACGGGTTTCTGGATCTTTCCACCAAGTTTCCCAACTGTCGGGAAGTAATTCTTTTGTATTTGAAATATAGCCGATGGGGGCATACATAAAGTACTTTTCCCTCAGCGCCTTCTACAGGAACAGGGATTCCCCAATCCAAGTCACGGCTTACCGCACGGGGTTGCAAGCCCATATCCAACCAGCTTTTACATTGTCCGTATACATTGGGGCGCCATTCTTTATGATTTTCAAGAATCCATTCACGCAGCCATCCTTCGTGTTTGTCCAATGGCAGATACCAATGTTTGGTTTCACGCATCACTGGTTTACTGCCACTGATAGCACTTTTCGGATTGATCAGGTCGGTCGGAGAAAGTGATGTTCCGCACTTCTCGCATTGGTCACCGTAGGCTCCTTCTGCATGGCAGTGAGGGCATTCACCGGTAATATAACGGTCGGCCAGGAACTGATGGGCTTCTTCGTCGTAATATTGCATGGAGGTCTTTTCAATGAACTCACCTTTATCATACAGGGTTTTGAAGAATTCGGAAGCTAGTTCGTGGTGTGTTTTTGATGTAGTACGAGAGTATATATCGAATGAAATTCCAAATTCTTTGAATGATTCTTTTATCAAGGTATGATAGCGGTCCACCACATCTTGTGGAGTAATACCTTCTTTCTTTGCACGAATGGTGATAGGTACTCCGTGTTCGTCAGAGCCTCCGATGAAAAGAACATCTTCTTTTTTCAGGCGGAGATAGCGCACGTAGATATCAGCAGGAACATATACACCTGCCAGATGACCAATATGTACCGGACCGTTTGCGTAGGGCAAAGCGGATGTGACGGTGGTTCTTTTGAATTTATTTTCCATTGTATGATGTCTTTTTTGTTATTTCTACCAGTAACGTGCAAAGTTAGTGATTTTTAGTAAGTATATGGAATAATCAGAAATATTTCTCCTTTAAAATTTCTGACAGACCATACTTATTATAAGATATTGTTATTCGGGGGCTTTGCCGGAAGCTGGGAAATTGCAAAAAATGTTATATTGTGATGCAGTGATTTGCACTTATTTGCATTTAATCTTAAGGAGAGAAAAATGATGAACTAAATTTTACTTATCCTGTTTTTTATAAAACCTTAAGTCGAACGAGACATGAATACGTGGTATAAATTCATTTTAAATGCACTTTTCTCTAAAAAGAGAGAGGATAAAGATTGGGAAACGACCGATAAGGAAGAGGATGTTCTTTCAAATTACATTGAACTGGACTCATTGATGCAGGTCATTTATCATGCAAAGGAAACTGAGTCGGGCAGCTAAACTAACCGGCCCAGTCTTCTCTATCAAGATTTCTATAGCTTATCGCTTCTGCCAGGTGGATGGAAGTAATGTGTTCGCTGTTGTCCAGATCGGCAATGGTACGCGCTACTTTTAGAATACGCCCGTATGCGCGCGCCGACAGGTTGAGGCGTGTCATGGCAGTTCGTAATAATTTTAGCCCTGCTTCATTGGGTTGAGCGTACAGATGGAGTAACCCAGCTTCCATTTGTGCGTTGCAGTAAATACCCGGATGGTTGGCAAAACGTTGAGCTTGTATTTTCCGGGCCTTGATAACCCGTTCGCGTATGCTTGCACTACTTTCCGCATGATGGCGTTCTGCCATTTTTTCGAATGGAACCGGAACTATTTCTATTTGGATATCTATGCGGTCCAGTAAAGGACCGGAGATACGGTTCAGGTACCGTTGCACTTGTCCAGGATTACAGACGCAAGCTCGTGTGGGATGATTATAATATCCGCATGGACAGGGATTCATACTGGCTACCAGCATGAAACTGGCCGGATAATCCAGACTGTATTTAGCTCGTGCGATGGATATATGCCTGTCCTCTAGGGGTTGGCGAAGTACTTCAAGTACACTTCTGTTAAATTCCGGCAACTCGTCTAGAAAGAGCAAACCGTTGTGAGCCAGACTGATTTCTCCCGGTTGGGGATTGGTGCCGCCACCTACCATTGCTACTTGCGAAATTGTATGATGGGGACTACGGAAAGGCCGGATGGCAATCAGTGAACTGTCTTTTCCTAATTTTCCTGCTACTGAATGTATTTTAGTCGTTTCCAGACTTTCACCCAATGAAAGGGGAGGGAGAATGCTTGGCATACACTTTGCCATCATGGACTTCCCACTTCCGGGTGAACCGATCATAATCAGGTTGTGTCCTCCGGACGCGGCTACTTCCAATGCGCGTTTTACACTTTCTTGTCCTTTCACATCAGCAAAATCGTATGGAAAGCTACTTTGGTGTTCATAGAATTCCTCCCGTGTATTGACGATGCTAGGCTCCAGATTGCGTTCATTATTGAAAAATTCGATGACCTCTTTGATATTTTCTACGCCATATACTTTCAGATTGTTTACTACAGCAGCTTCTCGCGCATTTTGTTTGGGAAGTATGAATCCTTCAAAACCTTGTTCTCGGGCACTGATAGCTATGGAGAGGGCTCCTTTGACTGGTTGAAGGCTTCCATCCAGGCTAAGTTCTCCGATAATAAGATAACGTGAAAGTTTTTCTTCCGATACGATTTGGGTAGCGGCCAATATTCCGATTGCTAGCGGAAGGTCGTATGCAGACCCCTCCTTGCGTATGTCGGCAGGGGCCATATTCACTACAATTTGACAAGTGGGGAATTTATATCCGTTTACCTGTAAGGCGGAAATAATACGTTCATGACTTTCTTTCACGGCCGAGTCCGGCAGACCGACAAGGAAGAATTTTATACCTCGTGAACTATTTACTTCAATAGTTACAATGGTAGCGTCGATACCTTGAACGGCTGCTCCATAGACTTTTACCAGCATTCTTTTATTTTTTATTTTGTCTCTTTCGAGCACGTTCTGCCTCTTTGGCGGCTTTTTCTTTCTCTTTATCTTGTTCTGTCAGCTGTCTCACTTTGTCTATCAGTTCTTTGCCCCGTATATCTTGTGTGATGACCCGCTTGTCAGGACCTATCAGTATATTGGCAGGAATCCGGGTTATGCCTTGTTGCTTGACAATGGAATTGTTCCAGCCTTTGAAATCGCAAACTTGTTTCCATTGCGTGGTATCTCTTTGAATGATTTTCTCCATCCATTCCTTTTTATCCAGATCAAGGGAGAGGCTGATAATAACAAACTTGTCTTTTTTCAATGCCTTTTGTACGGATACTAAAGAATCTTGTGTGGCAATGCTTTCTTTGTTCCAGCTTGCCCAAAAATCCAAAAGGACATATTTCCCTTTTACACTGTTCCAGTTGACGGTCTTTCCTTTTTTATCCGTGCACGAGATGTTGGAAACGTAGCGATGTTCTGTCAGTTCTTTTTTCTCACTTAATTTATTCTGGAGTTCTATAATATAAGGTGTGTCTTTTATAATACCGCTTAGTCCTTTTATCAGCTGATCTATGTGGTTGTAATCAGGAAGCGAGTCCTGTACGTAATATTTGTCTATCAGATAGATATTGCTGTACGAGCTTGGGTTGGTTTTAATCAACGAATCCACAGCAGTCATAACAGCTGCCTTGTTATTTTCTAAGGTGCTAAGGTACTGGATATGTTTTGCCAGTTGTGCGTTTTCTCCCTTTCCTTTAACCTCTATCTTTCCGACCATTCCGTTTAGGGTAACACTTTCTCCTTTATCAGCATATATCGGTAAGATTTGTTTTTCTCCCAATAGTAATGAGAAGATAGTAAATGTGTCAGGGGTAATGGTGTAAGTGAATTTACCTTTTGAGAGGAGTATGGTATCCAGCTTGTAATCGGGTTCTTGATAAAATACTAATATAGTGTCTGAAGGAAGTCCTTTAATGCTTCCTTCCAAGGTGAATGTATTTTTCTTGCCGCAGCCGCTTGCCAGCACAACAAGAGTGAAAAGAAAGAATAGTAATTTTTTCATTTCAAGATATTTTTTGCGAAAATACGCATTTTGTGGCTAAAGGCAGGTATAAATGAAGGTTATTTTACATAAAAAGACCGGAAGCTTCATCACGAAGCCTCCGGTTTCAGTCATAATCATCTAAAAAACTAGACAAGATGATATCTAGTTATATTATTTGATAGCATCAGCGTATTTAGCGAACTCGCGATCGTTAGCAGCTTTTTCAGCCATTGAAGGATCTTTTGCGATTGCGCTCTTGATGCTGCTGCTTACCAATGAAGCATTGTTTGTGCGAGCACCAACGATAGCCATCAAGTAGTCAGTCATTGCATCCGGATTCTTGATTGCAGACAAAGTAGCTTTTGCTTTGTTATAGTCTTTAGCCAAAATCTGAGCTTGAGCGGCACTGTTAGTCTTAGCGTCACCGAATGAGTTGACAGCTCTGTCATACTGGCCTTGTTTGATATACAAGTTACCCAAAGCTTCACCGGCAGCATTAGCACCTGTAGCTTTGCCTAAGTAAGTTTCGGCAGCTGCAACATTGCCCTTAACCAATTCGCAAAGACCAAGGTTAGCGTTTACTTCAGGAGCGTTAGCGTTCTTAGAAGCAGCTTGTTTGAAGTAGCTTTCTGCTTTAGCAGCATCACCGGCAGCGAATGCCAATTCACCCAAGTTATTATAAGCACGGAAATCGTTCGGATAAAGTTGAGTTGTCTTGGTGAAGATAGCTTCTTTGCGAGCGTTGTCGTTAGTCAGGGTAGCAGCGTACAATAATTCTTCTACACTCAATACTTTAGGATCAGAGTTGAATGCTTCGTTGATTTCGTCATCGCTACGACCGATGATGTCATAGTTGGCAGTTAAACGGGCACGACGTAACTGAGGCAGGATTTCGTCAGCCAAAGTTTTGTATACAGAAGAGATATTCTTGATTTCAGCTTCTCTTTGTTCAGGATCATTGTACATAGAAAGAACACGTAAGATCAAATCTTTATCCTGCAAGTTTGATTTAGATACCAGTTCTTGGAAGCCTTCCCAGTCTTGTGCAGTGTATTTTGCATCCAGGTTAGTATCAATCTTGCCCTTCTTCAACTGGCGTTCCATATATTTTTCTGTGTTTGCTTCACGGTTTTCAGCCAAACCGGTGTTCAGTTCCACACCACCATCAGGTGAAGCGTATGCAGAAATTTCGATGTTGTTCAGTTTGTAGTTCTTTGTGTCAGCATTAATTTCAGCCACTTTCTTATGGAATTCTTTGATATCGTCAGAATTCAATTCGCTGTTGCGCAAGTTGGCTTGCTGGATCAAGAACATGATGTTGGCAGTCTGAGCATCTTTAATAATGCGTTGGAAAGCATCGTTAGCGTATGATGCGTTGGAGCTGGCAGCAGTAGGCAGTTCAGAAGTCGCGATAACGCCATCAGCGATTTTCACAGAAGGAATAGTGTATGATTTCTTTCCTTTTGTAATCTTGAAATCAAGATAAAGTTCAGAGTTTGCCATTTCGGGAACATAGTCGAAAGAAGCTTTCATCGTGTAGCTGCCACCTGCCTTGTAAGCGATAGTCTGATTGTTTCCTTCTACTTTTTCTCCTTGGAATACAGCGGGCTGGCCTTTAGCTTCGCCGCCTTTCCATCTCAGAACGGGGGTAACTTCAACAGTTGCGTTCTTCTTGAAATACTTTTCGGGGAATTTACCATTAATTGTCACAGGCACTTTACCACCGATTGCTTCAAGCACTTCAGGGTTAGTTGTGAAATAGTCAGAAGACAATTCTCCCATCTTGCCGCATGATGATAAGGCAAGGACCAATAAAGCCACTAAGGGCAAATACAACTTTTTAATCATAGTTACTTATTAATTTAACGTTTGTAATGTAAAATTCGCTATAGTACGTTTTTGTGCGTCTCTTTGGGGACAAAGATAGGAAAAACTCTATTATATGCTAGCTTCTTAGCCTGCTTTTTTTTCAATTTATCTTAAAATATTTTAGAATATAGAACCTTTATTTACCTTTTTCTCTGAATTTGATGTTACGGGGGTGATGTTCTATGATTTCACTGCGTAGCATATTACGGTCTATATGTGTATAAATTTCTGTTGTCCCGATACTTTCATGTCCCAGCATACACTGTATGGCACGCAAGTTGGCGCCTCCTTCCAGCAAATGTGTTGCAAAAGAATGGCGGAAAGTGTGAGGACTGATTTTTTTTTTCAGACCTATCCGGGCTGCCAGTTCTTTGATGATATGGAAAACCATGATGCGGGAGATGTTCTTCCCGAAATTGCTGATAAAGACAAAGTCTTCAAATCCCGGCTTTATTTTCATCAGGTTACGGTCGGTGAAGTAGAGCCTGATTTCCTTGATGGCGCGCGGTGAAATAGGAACCAGCCGCTGTTTGCTTCCTTTCCCTTCCACCTTGATGAAGCCTTCTTCAAAATAAAGTTCGGATAATTTCAGGTTGCAGAGTTCGGAAACGCGGAGCCCGCAACTGTAAAGCGTTTCCAGTATGGCCCTGTTGCGCTGTCCCTCTTTGGTGCTGCGGTCTATGCTTCCTATCAGCAGGTCTATCTCTTCTACAGTCATTACTTCGGGCAGTTTGAAACCTGTCTGGGGGGATTCCAGCAATTCTGTCGGGTCGGCTTTCAGGTAATCTTCCATAATGAGGAAACGGTAGAAAGAGCGGATGCCTGACAAGATGCGTGCCTGCGAACGGGGGTGGATGCCGATATCATGTAGTCCGGCCGAGAAATCTTCCAGATTTTCAAGCCGGACATCCAGAATGTTGATGTTTTCTAATGTAAGATAAGCCAGTAACTTGTCCAGGTCAGTAAGATAAGCATCTACCGTATTGTCAGATAACGATTTCTCCAACTTTAAATATTGTTTGTATTTCACCAATATCTTGTCTGTTTTCTCGGTTCTTTTCATTTCTTTTTTCTACCTTTGTACCCAAATTCCCTGCAAAGGTAGAAAAAGTTCAGATATAGTATAAATATGAAAATACAAATTATTAATGGACCTAATATCAATTTATTAGGCAAACGGGAACCTTCCATTTATGGCGCTGTTTCATTTGAAGACTATCTGGTGGAATTGCGCCATACTTATCCGGACATTGAAATAGCGTATTATCAGTCGAATGTGGAAGGTGAGATGATCAACAAAATACACGAAGTGGGTTTTGATTATGACGGCATCGTGTTGAATGCAGGGGCTTATACGCATACTTCCATTGCTTTGCAGGATGCTATCCGCGCCGTGACAGCTCCCGTGGTTGAGGTGCACATCTCGAATGTACATACCCGTGAGGAGTTTCGCCATAAGTCGATGATTTCCTGTGCTTGTGCGGGAGTGATTTGTGGGTTCGGGCTTCATTCATATCGTTTGGCGATTGAGGCTTTGTTAATGAGAAAATAAAACGTTTAGGTATAATATAAGGTGATAAGATTATGATGTTGAAACAAACAAAAATCGTAGCGTCCATCTCAGATCAGCGTTGCGAGGTAGAGTTTATAAGAGATCTTTTCAAGGCCGGTATGAATGTGGTCCGTATGAATACGGCTCACGCTTCGCGTGAAGGTTTTGAAAAATTGATAACCAATGTACGTGAGGTTTCCAACCGTATTGCCATATTGATGGACACAAAAGGGCCCGAAGTGCGTACTACTGCTATTGCGGGCGGCGAGCCTATTCCTTATCAGATTGGTGACAAAGTGAAGATTGTAGGCAATCCTGCACAAGAAACGACCCGTGAATGTATTGCTGTATCTTATCCCGGTTTTGTGCATGATCTCCAGGTGGATGGCGATATTCTGATTGATGATGGTGATCTGGAGCTGCGTGTGATTGAGAAGACAGACGAGTATTTGTTGTGTGAGGTGCAGAATGAAGCTACTTTGGGTAACCGTAAGAGTGTAAATGTACCGGGTGTGCGCATCAATCTCCCTTCTTTGACAGAAAAGGACCGTAACAATATACTGTATGCTATTGAAAAGGACATTGATTTCATAGCACATTCGTTTGTTCGTAATAAGCAGGATGTGCTGGATATCCGTCAGATACTGGATGCATACGGCAGTGACATTAAGATTATCGCCAAGATCGAAAATCAGGAAGGAGTGGACAATATTGATGAAATATTGGAAGTGGCCGACGGAGTCATGGTGGCTCGTGGTGACTTGGGTATTGAGGTTCCTCAGGAACGAATTCCCGGCATTCAGCGTCTGTTGATCAAAAAATGTATTCTGGCAAAGAAACCGGTGATTGTTGCTACCCAGATGTTGCATACCATGATTAATAATCCGCGTCCTACCCGTGCTGAAGTGACCGATATTGCCAATGCTATTTACTACCGCACGGATGCATTGATGCTGAGTGGGGAAACGGCATACGGCAAGTATCCGGTGGAAGCCGTGAAGACGATGGCCAAGATTGCAGCGCAGGCCGAGAAAGATAAACTGGCCGAGAATGACATCCGTATTCCTTTGGATGAAAACTCCAATGATGTAACCGCTTTCCTGGCAAAACAGGCAGTAAAGGCTACCAGCAAACTGAATATCCGCGCCATTATTACCGACAGTTTCAGCGGGCGTACCGCACGTAATATTGCTGCTTTCCGTGGCAAATATCCTGTATTGGCCATCTGTTATAAAGAAAAAACGATGCGTCATCTGGCTTTGTCATATGGGGTGGAAGCTATCTATATGCCCGAAAAGGCTAACGGACAGGCATATTATTTCGCTGCTTTGCGTAAATTGCTGGATGATGGCGTTTTGAGTGAAAGCGACATGGTGGCTTACCTGAGCAGCGGCAAGCAAGGTACTCAGACTTCTTTCCTTGAAATCAATGTAGTGGGAGATGTGTTGAAGTATGCTATGGACTATGTGCTGCCCAACCGCAACCGTTACCTATAAAAATAGAAGATAGGAATGAAAGAAACGGACGCTATTGACGAATATATCCTTCAGCACATTGATGAAGAAAGTGATTATCTGAAGGCACTTTATCGCGATACGCACGTCAAGCTTTTACGTCCCCGTATGGCTTCCGGCCACCTGCAGGGACGTATGCTGAAAATGTTTGTGCAAATGATACGCCCCCGTCAGGTGCTGGAAATCGGGACTTACAGTGGCTACTCCGCACTTTGCCTGGCCGAAGGGTTGGAAGAGGGGGCCACGTTGCACACATTTGAGATAAACGATGAGCAGGAGGACTTTACACGTCCCTGGCTGGAAGGTTCGCCTTACGCCGGCAAGATTAAATTTTATATAGGTGATGCGCTGAAGTTGCTGCCTGGCATGAACATTACCTTTGATTTAGCGTTTGTAGACGGTGATAAGCGGAAGTATATTGAATATTACGAAATGGTACTGGAGAAATTATCACCCGGCGGATACATCATTGCCGATAACACATTGTGGGACGGACATGTATTGGAGGAACCGCATCATACAGATCTTCAGACTATTGGAATAAAGAAATTTAATGATTTGGTAGCTGCCGACAAACGGGTTGAAAAGGTGATTCTTCCCTTGCGCGACGGGCTGACAATCATAAGAAAATGTTGAATAATGTGCCAATAGGTTATGCTATGAACCGTATGGCATATTAACAAATTAGCAAACTGAATAATTATTAATTATGGAAACGACCAGACAAAATAAGATTTCTCGTTTGATCCAAAAGGAGTTGAGTGAGATTTTCCTGCTTCAGACCAAGTCCATGAATGGTGTTTTGGTGTCGGTAAGTGCTGTCCGCATCAGTCCCGATATGAGTATTGCACGTGTCTATCTCAGCGTGTTCCCTTCTGAGAGGAGCCAGGAAATAGTAAAGAATATCAATGATAATATGAAATCCATCCGTTATGAGTTAGGAACACGGGTACGCCATCAGTTGCGCATCATTCCCGAGTTGAAATTCTTTGTGGATGATTCATTGGATTATGCCGAACGTATAGACGAATTGTTGAAAAAGTAGAACCGGGCGGTGAATTTTCCCTTTTATATAGCGAAGCGTTATCTTTTTTCCAAGAAGTCGCACAATGCCATTAATGTCATTTCAGCCATTTCCGTCTGCGGAGTGGCTTTGGCTACATTGGCATTGGTATGTACTTTGTCTGTTTTTAACGGCTTCCAGGATCTGGTGGCTACTTTCTTTACGGCTTTTGATCCGGAGCTGAAAATTACGGCTGGGACAGGGAAGGTATTTTTTCGG
>ERZ780076.836-NODE-836-length-11887-cov-3.053922_pt1 | contig 11887 bp, 8 predicted proteins | sample MGYA00511022_ERZ780076 | MGnify/ENA primary metagenome ERZ780076 (study PRJEB29588, sample SAMEA2148733) | human gut metagenome | biome: human gut; feature: human-associated habitat; material: faeces | place: Denmark | collected 2008/2010 ... | reverse complement strand
CAGCGGAGACCAGGCGGTTTCTGGGGGACAGGTCCAGTGCCTTTTGCTGTTCTTTTGTGAATGCCATATGAGTTGACTCCTTTTCAGAGAAGATGGATTTTCTTCCAATGAATAAGCAGGTTCCCTCTAAGGGATGCCGATAGATTCACGGAAGCACCGGCACATTCGCAAAGTCTGATTTCATAGGGATGAAGTCAGTGAGCGAGTGAATGAGTGCTTCCTGCAGATCCGATAGTTATGGTTTTTGTATTTGAGAAGCGGCAGGGGAGTCGGTTGCGTCCAGAGCCTTTTTCCAGCATGGACATTACTTCTTTTTCGTCCATAGGTGCCAGCTTGTCGTAGTCCTCTCCTTCCATGGAGGGGTCAAAGCGGCAGACGGATGTGAAGGGGCAGTATGCACAGCCGTCGAAGTTTCTGTAGAGATAGGGTTTGATGGGGAACTCTCCCTTCATGATACTGTCGGAGAAGGTGCCAAGGTGTCCATCTGCCTGTTTCATCAGGTTTTCCATTTGTACATAGTCCAGACGGTGGGTATTTGCCCTAGCGGGCGTCATATTTCCTATTTTATCGGGATTATTGAAGATTTTGTTTACATAGGCTTCAGCGGTACCGGCTTTTTCATCCAGTGCTTTCCAGGTCTTTGTATCTTCCAGGTAGTAGCCCTTCACATCGTCCTGAGGCTTGGGGTCGGCAGTGCCGCTCACAGGAATTTTTTCTGCTTTGATGCTGCGGATTTTTAAGGGCAGGATATGGAGATAGAGCAGTGCGGCCGGCAGGCAGCCCGGGTTTTCTTTTCCCAAGGCCAGGGCATAGGTGGGGAGCTGGAGCTTGATACCGAGGCGCATTTCATCCAGTTTGGCCTCTTCTTTTCCTGTTTTGTAGTCCCAGATGGAAACAAAATCTTTATTTGCATCGTCTTTCCATGTGTCATAGCGGTCAATTTTCCCCTTGACTGTGACACCGTTGGCAAGGGTAAAGGAGAATTCTTTTTCCGCCTGTTCTGTCCGGAACCGGCTTTGGCTGTTCATCCGGCGGATGACCTTGATTGTTTCTTCCAGTGTGTTATCAAGTATTTCTTTCATGAAGCGGCCTGCACCAGTATTGGTAAGCAGCATGCCGCGCATGCGGGGCGCCATTTCAGTGGTCAGGTCTTTCAGCTTATTTTTGATTTCATCATCGGTGGCATCTTTCCAGTCCTTTCCCTGGCCTTTGAGGTATTCAGTGAACAGGTGGAGTCCGCCGTGAATGTAGTTGCCGATTTCATTCGGCCCCAGACGTACTTTATCCCTTTCCCGGAGGGACAGGACGTTTTCCAGAAAGTAACGGTAGGGGCATCTCCGGTAGTTCTGGAGCTGGGAGATAGAGACCTTGAGTTGATGGGAACCGTCTTTATAGAGAAGGGCATCAGTTTCCTCCTGTGTCAGCGGGCGGGCCTTGTTTTCATAATGAAGTCCGGCAAGGCTTTCTTTCAGGAGGTCCGGTGCATTTTGTCCGGCCCAGTTTTTAAGTCCTGTCCAGAGGGAGGAGGAGTCGGGAATGGCTTCGCCCAGAGCCAGGGGCAGAAGTGAAAGGGCCTGTCGAGGGTTCTGGAAGGTGGAAAGATCGGCATGGGAAAGGAGGAGGTCCGGCTTTTCACTTCTTTTTGTATACCCCAGATGGTGGAGGCGTGTCAGAAGGGAGGCGGGGACGCCTTTTCTTGCGTCGTCGGTGACTGTGGGATATGAGAGGTACAGTCTGTCCGATTCCCGGGTGAGGGCAAGGTACAGCAGGAAGTTTTCTTCGCTTGCTCGTTCCTGCTGGTTTTCTTCCAGATGGAAGCCGGCTTTGTCCAGCGCTTCCATTTCTTCCGGCGAGAAGATGCTTTCCACCGATGCCCGTTTCGGGAAGGTGCCTTCCAGAAGGCCGGGGAGGAAGAGGAAGCGGCTGTTTCCGTTATAGCCGCGGCTGATGGAAGTGACAGTCACATGGTCCAGGGTAGGCGGGATGGAAGAGAATGTGAGGCTCAGGAGTCCGTCATCCAGAACGGAGAGGAAGTCCTGAGCTGATACGGGCTCATCGCCTTCTGCTTCCGCCAAATTATCCAAAAGGCCCAGGAATTTGCTCCATACTTGGAAATGGGGCCCTCTTTGATCCTTTCCATCCCAAAGGGCAAGTTTGAAGGGAACGGAATTTTCCCGTGTCAGCCATTCGTAGAAGACAGCACATCTTTCTTTCCCTGTTTTAGCCTTGCTCCATGATTCTGTGAGGGTATCCATGCGGGTGACAAAGGTTTTCCGGATGGCGTTTACAGACTTCAGGTAGGATTCTTCGCCGGGAGTAGGAGCCGGCGGCTCGGAATCAATGTCTCTTATGATACGGTAATCCCATTCCTTGTGCCATTCTCCGGGACCGATGCCGAACTGCAGTACGTAATTTTCAAGTTTGGCAATATGTCCGGCGGTGAGGGCGGCGTCTCTCTTTTCAGGTGGGTCCGTTTCTTTATAGCCGCTTTTGAAGAGTCCTGTCTTCAGCATGGAAAACAGAAGGTTCTGCTGCCAGCCGCTGCCTTTTTCTTCTTCTTCTGCCATAAGGAAGCGTACCATGCTCCGCAGAAAGCGGATACATCCATGGGCGGCCATGGGTTCTTTCCGGTCAAGGAAGAATGGAATCCCGTAGGTGTGGAATGCCCTCTCCAGAAGATCAGCATATCCGTCCATGTCGGCGAGGAGTACGGTCATGTCTCGGTATCTGGCACCGTTTCGTACCAGATCCCCGATTTCCCGGGCAATTCCCTGCGCCTCTGCCATTGGATTGGAAAAAGCGGAAAGACGGATGGGACAGTCTTTCGTTTCTTCTTTCTGCGGGCAGGCTTTCCCGGGAAAGGAAAAGAATCCGGTGGAAAGGGCGGACAGGGACGCATCCTTGAAGCGCATCGGCTTCGTGAGCCATACAGTTTTCGGCTCTTTCCCAATTTTTATGAGGGATTCATAAAAGGCGGCAGGCCGGAGGAAATAGGGGTTCTTCTCTTCTCCTTTTAAGAGGGGAACGGTTACGGTTACAGACTGCGCTGTGCCTGCCAGGCTTTTCACAATGGCAAGGAGTACCGGCGGGAGGCTGTGGAATCCGTCAATCCATATTTTTGCGTTTTTCAAGAAGGTGGATTTGGGGATTTCCTCTGCAAAGGCAGCCAGCGTTCCTTTGGCATCTTTCCGTATTTTCCTGTAGAGGGAAGACAGCTGGGTGAGCTTCTCTGACAGCTCCGGATTTTCTTTCACTGCACCGGCAGCCTTGTCAAGGGAAGCAGCATCCACGCTGTAGTTGTCCATGTTGTTGAAGACACGAGAAAGGGCCTGCTCCATGCGGGGCGGAGTACCCTCACCTGCGAAGACGGAGAATTCTTCAGCCTCTTCAGAAAGTATCCTTCGAATCATCAGTTCTTCCCCTACAGGGGAAAGTGTTCCGGAAGCTCCTGCATGAAGTTCGTAAAATACAGCGTGAGCCAGCTGGTGGAATCCGGTTACTCGCACGCGGGTGAAACCTCCGGAAGGAAAGAGGGAAGCCTGCGCATACTCGGCGGTGTGTGTATCCTGACCCGGTACGATTAGTGCCGCCTGGTGGGATGTATCTGCCTCCACATAGTCTACGATTTCCTCATAGCAGCGGCGCGATTTTCCTGTTCCCGCTCCGCCGGCCAGTATTTGAAGTCCCATGGTACCTCCTTATATGTGATGAAATTCAACGGTGAAATTCATTTTCTGTATTATAACATAAGGGACGGACATAAATAGACCACGTCCAGGGGGAACTGGGGCTGTGATATAATTAGGATTATATAAGATAAGACGAATAGGACTATGATGAGGGCGGGAGCTCAGATGAAGTATACCTGTATTGATTGAATTTTCTCAAAGGAGAATGATTATGGCAATGGAAACGTCAAAGTCGTCAAAAACGGAAGCAATTTTGGATTTGTATGACGCACTGCGTCACGGAGAACGGGTGCAGCGGCAGGATTGGTGTCAGGAACATGGACTGACTACGAAAACCTTTGAGCGCTATATGGCCAATTTGCGGGACCATTTATATGAAAAAAATATGCGTACCGGACAGAGGCAGGCTATTGATTTCAATCAGGAAACGGAGACTTACAGCATTACCGGTAAGGAAAATACCTGGATTTCCGACAGTGAGCTCATTGCCATCTGCAAGATTCTCATAGCTGTACGGGCTTTTGATAAAAAAGACTTGATTTCTCTTCTATCCCGGCTGCTTACGGTGGTGGTATCGAAGAAGGGAAAAGAGGAAATGGAGGAACTCATGAAAAATGAGCTTTATCTCTATGAAGATCCGGCTCATGAGTCAATGGACAGGAATATCTTTTTCGTCCTTGTTTCTGCCGTGCGGGCTCATCATGTGGTGCGCCTTACCTATAAGAAGCCGGAGGATGAGGCGCTCTCTACCTATACCGTAAAGGCCGGAGCCGTACTTTTCGACCGTTCCTATTTCTATTTCATCGGACAGACGGAGGAGGGGGAGCGTGCCTTTCGGCTAGACCGGATTTTCGATATTGTGGATTCGGGAGAAACTTTTACAGAGTCCTATCATGACCGTTTCCAGCCCGGGCTCTATCGGAAGCTGGCGCCCTGCATGTTTAACGGGAAGAAGGAACATGTGTCTTTTCTCTGTAAATCCCAGGCCCTGGAGCCGATCCTGGACCAGCTCCCCGGTGCGAAATATGTGCGGGAAGGGGAGTTCTGCCGCGTGGATGTGGAGGTGGAAGGGGAGGAAGGAATCCTCATGGTTCTTCTGGCTCAGGGGAGCCGGGTGAAAGTCCTTTCACCGAAAAGCTTGGTGAATCGCTGGCGCAAAGAGGCAGAAGCCATCTGTAAAATGGTGAAATAAGATTTCCTGACCTCTTGATTTCCCAAATCTGTCCGACCCTTCTGTTACACTATAGTCGTAATGAAACGGAGCCCCTTTGGGGCCGGTTTGAAAGGAGTTACAGCTATGGAACTTGGAATTTACAGGTACGACATGGAAAATGCTTACAGCGCAGGTAAAGGGACTAAGCGGGCAGATATGATTCTTTCTGCTGCACGGTACATTATGAAAGATGACAGACGTTATGAGACGATGAACCGTTCAGATATTCTCAGCCAGGCTGAATTCCGTATCCAGAATCTTCTGGAGGACCTGGCTGACAACGACCGGCTCCTCTCTATGCTGGAATGGATTGGAGCCAGACTGTTTTCTGATCTTTCCAAAAATTATGCCGGCTTTGATGCTGATAGAGCTCGCAGTGTATTTGACATGAAGATGCAGGGGCTCAGTGCTGTCTATTCTGATGCTGTGATTACTGATTCTTATGGATGGAGCCTGGCCGAAGTCAGGAAGATGGTGAGTAAATGTGTAAAGAAAGAAGGCTGCCCGAGGGTGGTAAGAGAACTGGAGGCGCATTTTAGAGAAATGCCAAGGAAAGGTGCCAAAACCATTTCCCTGGAGGACATCCGTAATGAACAGATCTTCAGCAGGCTGTCCGGTTTGGACAGAGAGTGGTTCAGGTGGTATTACATCTATTATGACTGTGTGAAAAGGCTGGGTCAGGAGCTCAATGATGAATCGAATGAGATGTACTGGGAGCTCTATAACATGGCATTGACGCCTTGCAGCGGAAGCGTGAGGCTCGGGTGCTATGACCCTGCTATGAATCGGGTGATTCTCTATCTCTATCCTATTGCTGAAAAAGCAAAGAAGGATAAGGTCTCTTTTGAAACGGTGCTTGGTGAAGTATGGGCCCATGAGCTCTTTCATGCCTGCCATTGCTTCTGGATGGAAGCATCTGCCGGAGGAAAGGCCTGGACTCGGACAAATATTTCACGTCGGTGGATGGATACGATGAAAGAAGGACTGGCAGACTATTTTGCCTATACCTGGTGCCGGATGGAGAAAACCAGGGAGCACCCTCAGAATAACGGGTACCGCCGGTCATATGACTATGACTTTTCCAAGACTGCCGCCAATCTTGCCAAGTCCTGGACAGATACGAAATTTCCGGGATGGCCCTATGCCGGAGCCAAGGTTTATCTCGCTGCAGATATCTTTGAAGGCAGAGACAGCGGCAATCCCTGGCAGGCAGATGACAGCCCCTCCTTTGCCGTGCTTTATGAAACGCTAAAGCCTGCAAGAAGCAGTTGGAAGGACGCGTGCGAAAAGTTTCTGGATATCTGGAAGCAGTATCGCAGAAGATGGATGGGGAGAATGACCCTGGTGAAAACCGGCTGGCCTTTAGACAATAGAAATCAGCTGGACCTCTATGTTCAGAACGATGAAAATTGTTCGATTTATGATTATTTTATCTTCCATAAGGATGGCTCTCTGGAGCTGGTGAGCGAAGTGGTTGATAAAACCGGTGATTACGTCGATTCTGAGCGTCATACAATACTGGAGGCACCGGAAGTAGTGAGACTGTATAAACTGATTGCTGTATCGCCTGATCAGCCCATCAGGGAAGCCCTGGAAAATAGATTCAAAAGTCGTGACGGAAGTTCAGACTTTGAACCTTTCTGTGAGAGGAATGGGATTCCTGTAAAAATCATGACTATCTGATCATACAGCCGGAAAAAGCCGGTTTAACTGCAAATACAAAGGAAACACTTTATTCACAGGTGCTTCCTTTGCTTTTCCTTGAAGAAGAGGCTTATTTATGAAACATGAAATCTACATGTATGATCCGGTGAGTAAATACAGGGAATATGAAGGAACCGGTTTTGCAGGGTATATGCTGGGAACTGCACGGAATATTCTGGAAAATGAGAAGGATTGCTCAAAGATAGATGCTGCAGTCCTTATGGAGTCTGCCGGTAAGAAAACCCTGAAAACCATGGAAAGGGTCATGGATAATGAACAACTCCTTGCCATGCTGGAGCAGCTGGGGAGGCGGCTGGTTTCTGATTTTTCCCCAATGCATTCAGTCCCGGAGGCGGAGGCTGCATGGCATTCCATTGCTGAAAAACTGAGAGGACTCAGTGTTATGATTTCTTCTTCCTGCTTCTATCCCCAGAGTCTTGGATATGGGGAAGAGGATGTGAAGAAGAAGCTCGAGGAATGTATCCGGCGGAATGACTGCCCTGCTCCGGTGTTCGAATTGTGGAAACATCTTGCCCTAAAGCCGGATGTGGAAGACCGAACGCCTTCCGGTGAGGCACCTGACATGGATGCAGAAGAGCGCTGGGATGAGTGGGTAAAGAAGTACCGGAGCCTTTTGGGGGACCTTCGGAGCTGCCTCTGTAATGACCTGGATGAGGTGTATTGGGAACTCTATTCCATGGCGATGGGAACCTTCTATCTGGACAATCCTCTGAGTTCTTACAGGCCTTCCCGGAACCGGGTGGTTCTCTATATCTGTCCCCTCCTGGCGAGGTACTTTAAATGGGGTATTCCCTTTGAGACGGCCCTTGGCATTGCATGGGCCCGTGAAATCTTTCACGTCTTCCACTATGAATGGATGACAGCTTTGTCCGGTAGGGATGCCTGGAGACAGGGAAATATAGGAATGAAGTGGATAGATACCTTAAAGAAAGGGCTGGCTGACTACTTTGCCTACACATGGTGCCGGATGGAGGAAAAGGCAAATAAGGGGCCCGACGGCCATCTCACAACTGCCGCCCGCAATTTTTCAATGGCCGCTGTCCATATGGCTGGTTGGATAGATAGAGAATTTCCGGGATGGCCCTATGCAGGAGCAAAGGTGTATCTGGCTCAAGAGCTGTACGGAGAAAAAAAGGACGTCAACCCCTGGCAGGCAGAAGACAGTTCTTCTTATGCCGTGCTCTACGAAACGCTCCTCCCTTCAGAAAATCACTGGGAAAATGCACAGGCTGAGATGATGAAAATCTGGAAGCAGTATCGGGAAAAGTGGATGAAGAAAGTGAGCCTGTTTCCGGATGACTGGCCTTTTTCCAAGGAAATGAAAATCGAGCTGTATCATCATAATGATGAAAACAGCGTGCAGGATGTGACTTTTATTTCCCATATGGATCAATCTGTGGAGCTGGTGAGTCAGGTGAAGAATAGAACCGGCAGCCGGCATGATTCAGAGTTTCATGTACTGCTGAAGGCGCCGGAAGCCTCTAAGTTGTTTGAAAACCTGGACTATTGGCCATTTCAAACCGCACTGGAAGGGTTGAAGGAAAAAATCAGTGAAGAAGGAATGATAGGGCTGATTGCTTTCTGCGTCGATAATATGATTGACCTGAAAACCTGGACCAATTGACCGGGATTTCAATTTTTTGCTTTAAGGAGGAGCCTATGCATAAGGGATTTTATGATTACAGCATGAAACAGGCCTATATGATGACAGAGGGGACGGCGCGGGGAAAAGAAATCTTGGATGACGCCAGATATATCCTGAAGGACTGCCCTGAAGAACAGGACTGCAGCCGGCTTCACGAAGTGACAGCGGCAGAGCAGGAAGTGGGAAGGCTTCTCAGCCAGATGCCGGAGGACGACAGGCTGCTCTCTCTCTTGGAAGAAATCGAAGAACGTCTGGCGAATGATATGGTCTATGCCGGTGGCGAGGATATGTCCCTGTCTCTCAAGGCCATGGAACGTTCTCTTCATGGCGGGGAACATATGACACTGGCTGACAAATCCCTTAATATCTTTGTTTCTGATGAGGAGGCAGTCTGCAATTTTGGCTATGAGCCGGAAGATTTGGTCAAGGCAGCGGCTCCGCTTCAGACCTGTCGGGTACCGAACGAAATACAGAAACTTCTGAAAATGCTCAAAAGAGAGCCGGGATTTGTGGATGAATCAGAGGCGTCGGAAGAAGAGCGGGAAATGAATTCCCGGAATAAGAAAGGGGAGGTCTATCGTCCCATGGCGCAGGCAGCATGGTGGGATGAATGGGCATCCCTCACCGGTCACCTGCTGGAAGCACTTCCGAAAAGTGAAGATGATGCACTCTGGCGTTTTGTGGGAGCGGCTTTGGAACTTGCGGATTCGGACCTTCGATTTGCCCGCTTTGATCCGCACAGGAACCGGATCATTCTCTATTTGGATAATATCGTTTCCCGCTGCCGCAGTTCCGGCATTTCCTTTGAAGCCGGTTTCTACGCTGCCTACGCCAAAGCCCGTTTTTTGGCCTCTTTCTACCATTGGATGGAAGGGTATGGAAATGATAATTCCGTTTGGCGTCATAGAGACTTCTGGTCACTGAGCATCAGGGAAGGCCTTTCTGATTATTTTGCCTATACCTGGTGCCGGATGAATGCTGAAATCCCGGCCGGTGCTGATGAAAGACAGAAAAATCGAGCTGCCGGATTCAATAAAATGGCGGAGTATCTGGAAAACTCATGGAAGTGCAGAGGATTTCCAGGTTTTCCCGCAGCATCGGCCCAGGTCTTTCGTGCCTGGGAGCTCTTCGGTACAGAAGAAGGTGAGGAAAATCCATGGCTCTCCGATGATTCGCCGGCCTACCGGGTGATTTATGCCCAGGTAACCGCACCGGACGTATCGGAAGGATGGAAATCATCAGAAGATGCGCTTCTTAAGGCGTGGAAATCATTCCGGGCATCCTGGGTAAAGAAAGTGGTACAGGATTTGAAGAACATGGAAGAGCCTGATGAGAACTGATGAGAAAATAGTTGTTAGAAAGAGGGAAAAATCATGGTAAAAACAGAACACAGCGAAATCTCAACGGAAGAACCGTGGGTATTACAGGATGAAATCTTTGATCCGAGAAACATGATGGAAAAACTCAACCGATTTGCCGATGAAGAAGGACTGGTGGAAACGAAAAAGGCGCTCAAGTATGCTGCAGAAAAGCATGCCGGAGCAGTAAGAAAGGGAAGTCCCTATGCCGGCGTGATCCCTTACATCATCCATCCTCTCACCATGGCCTGCCAGGCCCATGCCCTTGGTATCAGAGACGATCGGGTGTTGTCCGTGTGCCTGCTTCACGATGTCTGCGAAGACTGCAATGTCACACCGGAAGAACTTCCTTTTTCAAAGGCCGTACAGAAAAGTGTGGCTCTGATGACGAAACACAGGGAAGAAGGGGAAAGCGAGGAACAGATGGACCGCCGCTACTATGCCGCCCTTGCAGAAGACCCCTGTGCATCCCTGGTGAAAATTCTTGACCGCTGCAACAACGTATCCCTCATGGCTCTTTCCTTCTCCCGTGCCAAGCTCACAGAGTATATCCACGAGACAGAAAGATTCTCGCTGCCCCTTCTGGACACGTTGCGCCATCGCTATCCCCAGTACGCAGATGCTGCATTTCTTGTCAAATATCAGATCAGAAGCATCCTGGAGACTATCAAAGCGCTGCTCAACCATAGCGGCGAGTTCTAAGAAATATCGGATATAAAGTGTAAAGGCCATTCTTTGTCCTTCAGACAAGGTGGTCTTTGTGCCCCATAGAGAAAAAGAATTCGAATCATGAATAAAGGGCCTTTAGCCGGTAATTAACGCCAAAAGGGGCAGGCTATGAAAACCATGGCATAGCTGTTCATTTGAAAAGAAAGGAAAATGATGAAGAAATGGCAAAATGGATGAAATCATCTAAAGATGACAGCGTCAATGAAGCCTGCCAGGATAGGATTTGTCAGCACATGTATCACGGCCTTATGCTTTTCATCACTGCAGACAGGCCGGAAAACGACGCAGGCACCAATGAAAAAAATTTCAAAGATTTGCTGAAATGGGTGAGAATTGCCAATTTTGGCTATAATGAAATCAAATGTAGATATGTAATAAAAGATGAAGCTGCCGGTGAAATGAAATCAGTAGACAATGAAAACTCCCTTTGCATTTATGGTTCTGTGGACAGGGAAAAAGAACTCCTTACCTTGGGAAAGAGACTCGGGAAAAGGTTTAACCAGGATTTTCTTATGTTTGTGGATGCAGATAACATGGCTTATTTGATTTGCATTGGAGAAAACAATGCGGATTATGGGCCTGCAGGAACTAAAGAGGAACTTGGGGAATTTGCCACAGATACATTTATGCAGTATTATTCCGGAATTGGCAAAAAAGAGTTTTCTTTTAAGAGCGTCAGTGCAGCCACTAAACGCAGCCCTAAGTTTTCCGATAATTATGAAGCTGATACTTTAAGACAAGCCATGGAGAAATATGATGACTGGGAATACCATTTTTATCATAGGCCAGGTCTTGAAGACCTTTCCGACAATGAAAGAAAAATCCTTGAAAATTTGTAACGCAAGGGGGAGATGGGCATGATGACATACTGCTCATCTTTTATTTCAATTACTGCAGCTGAGTACAATGTAAGTGGAAGCAATGAAGTTCCATATCTTTCTTCAGCTTATTTGCCCGATCGTCAGCACCTGGGCAAAGCCCTGGGGATAGGTCCGAAATATTTTTAATAGTCATTTCGTCGGGGGCCATTCCGGAGGGAGATTTCTCGACTCCGTTTCCTGTATGGTACATATCGACACGGTGCCACCGCTCGAAATGACAGGGGGAGCGTAGAGTTATATAAGGCCTCTGCGCTGCGAAAAGCCTGCTATCCACCGCCCGTTACGGCGACACCAACGGCCGGGCTTTAAGGTGTTTGCTCTGTGTGCAGGTTATGCTCAAATAAGAGCCCGGCTTAGAAGCTCTCTGCAGGGCTTCTGCCTTCCAAAGGAAGGAGGCTAAAAAATACGGCGGAGCCGCAGACTTCCCGCCGACTGGTATTTATTGGTATTTTTGCCACTTGCTATTTTTATCGAGATCCTTCGCCGTCGCTCAGTATTCTGGTCATATGTCAAGTCTTTTTTTTGAAGAAATTTATTGTTTTTTCTTAAAGAAGTGTAACCTTAACACACCACCGGGTAAATCGATTTTTTCGAATATATTCCGGCGTTCGATCTTTCTATTCCAACGTTACCATTACTTTGTTATC
>ERZ780076.815-NODE-815-length-12195-cov-3.992916_pt1 | contig 12195 bp, 10 predicted proteins | sample MGYA00511022_ERZ780076 | MGnify/ENA primary metagenome ERZ780076 (study PRJEB29588, sample SAMEA2148733) | human gut metagenome | biome: human gut; feature: human-associated habitat; material: faeces | place: Denmark | collected 2008/2010 ... | reverse complement strand
TATCTCAAGAAAGGTGTAGTCGCCCGTACCGTCCTTTATCTTATCCATAAGATAGCCTGCGTTTTTGGTGCCGCTTGCAACAGCAACCTTTACGTCAAGACCGCCGACCTCATACTGCGCCTCTTTTATATTTTTCATTCCGCGAACATCATTAAATTCCGGCGACGGAGCCTCCGCACCCGTTATAAGCTTAACCGCGGTACGAAGAGCCGCCTCCATAACTCCGCCCGTTGCGCCGAAAATAGTTGCGGCACCGGTGCTCTCGCCGAACGGATTGTCGAATTCCTCATCGGGCAAGTGTTTAAAGTAAATTCCCGCACTCTCAATCATACGGGCAAGCTCTCTTGTCGTAATCGAGATGTCAACGTCAGGATAGCCGCTTGCCGCCTCGCCGTCACGCTTCGTCTCGAATTTCTTTGCCGTGCACGGCATAACGCCGACGACCACCATCTTGGAGGGGTCCATATTGAGCTTCTTTGCATACCAGGTTTTCATGGTTGCGCCAAACATCTGCTGCGGTGATTTGCAGGTGGAGAGATGCGGTATAAGCTCGGGATAATAGTGCTCGCAGTATTTAATCCAGCCGGGTGAGCAGGAGGTAATCATCGGAAGAACTCCGCCGTTTTTAACTCTGTCAACAAGCTCATTGGCCTCTTCTATAATGGTAAGATCGGCTGCAAAATCGGTGTCAAAAACCTTGTCGAATCCGAGTCTGCGAAGAGCGGCAACCATTTTACCCTCAACATTTGTGCCTATCTTCATACCGAATGCCTCGCCGAGAGTTGCCCTGATTGACGGTGCGGTGTTGACAATTACAAACTTATCCGGATCGTTTATGGCCTCAAGCACCTTGCCCGTGTCGTCCTTTTCGACTATTGCGCCCGTGGGACAATTTACAATACATTGGCCGCACGATATACATGACACCGTCGCAAGGTCTCTGTCAAAAGCCGAGCTTATATGCGTATCAAAGCCTCTTGCGTTTGCACCGATAACGCTTATTCCCTGCGCATCGCAGGCGGCGACGCATCTGCGACAGAGTATGCACTTGTTGTTGTCTCTTATCATATGAGCGGCCGAATCATCAATATCGTAATGGATTGTCTCGCCCTTGTATTCGTCCGCATTGTCCACGCCGAAATCCTTGCAGAGCTTTTGCAGCTCACAGTTTCCGCTGCGCACACAAGTTAAACATTTTTTATCATGAGTTGAAAGTATAAGCTCAAGAGTGGTCTTTCTCGAACGTCTGACCTTCTCGGTATTGGTGAATATTTCCATACCCTCGGCCACGGGGAAAACACACGCCGCAACAAGGTTTCTTGCGCCCTTAACCTCTACCATACATATGCGGCAGGCGCCTATCTCGTTTATATCCTTTAAGAAACAAAGCGTCGGGATTTCAATTCCGGCGTATCTCGCCGCCTCAAGTATTGAAATTCCGTTCGGCACGCTCAGGGGCATGCCGTTAATTTTTATATTGACATTTTCCATTTGGCACACTCCTTATCTTTTAACTATTGCGCCGAATTTGCAGGTCTGCATACAAACTCCGCACTTAACGCAAAGAGATTTATTTATAACGTGAGGCTCTTTTACATTTCCGCTTATTGCACCTACGGGACATTTTCTCGCACAGGCGGTACATCCGCGGCATCTGTCCTCAAGTATCTCATAAGACAAAAGCGCCTTACATACGCCTGCCGGACATTTCTTGTCAACCACGTGAGCCACATACTCGTCACGGAAGAATTTAAGAGTGGCGAGCACCGGATTCGGAGCCGTCTGGCCGAGTCCGCAGAGGGAATTTGCCTTGATGTAATGGCAGAGCTCCTCAAGCTTGTCAAGGTCCCGAAGCGTTGCGTTGCCCGATGTTATCTTTTCGAGCATTTCAAGCAGGCGTTTTGTGCCGACGCGGCACGGCGTACATTTGCCGCATGATTCGTCTACGGTAAAGTTAAGGAAGAATTTGGCAATATCCACCATACAGTCGTCCTCATCCATTACTATGAGTCCTCCGGAGCCCATCATACAGCCTATCGCCGTAAGATTGTCATAGTCAATGGGAGTATCCATAAGCGAAGCCGGTATGCATCCGCCGGAGGGGCCGCCTGTCTGAGCAGCCTTAAACTTTTTGCCGCCGGGTATGCCGCCGCCTATTTCCTCAACTATTTCGCGGAGAGTTGTACCCATTGGTATTTCTACAAGTCCCGTATTTTTGATTTTGCCGCCGAGAGCGAATACCTTTGTTCCCTTTGAACGCTCGGTACCCATGGAGGCGAACCAATCCGCTCCGTTAAGTATTATCTGAGCGACATTTGCAAAAGTCTCGACATTGTTTTCCGTGGTCGGCTTTCCGAAAAGTCCCTTGACCGCAGGGTACGGGGGTCTCGGTCTCGGCTCTCCGCGGTTGCCCTCGATGGAGGTCATAAGTGCGGTTTCCTCGCCGCATACAAATGCGCCCGCTCCGAGGCGTATATGAAGGTCAAAATCAAATCCGCTGTCGAATATGTTTTTGCCGAGCAGACCGTACTCTCTCGCTTGACCGATTGCTATTTCAAGCCGCTTGACCGCTATCGGATATTCTGCTCTTACGTATATGTAGCCCTCGCTCGCACCGGTGGCATAGCCGCAGATGGCCATAGCCTCTATTATGCAGTGCGGATCGCCCTCGAGCACGGAACGGTCCATAAACGCGCCGGGGTCGCCCTCGTCGGCGTTGCAGACAACGTATTTTTGCTCCGATTTCTGCGCTGCGGTGAAGCTCCACTTTTTACCTGTGGGGAAGCCGCCGCCGCCTCTGCCCCTGAGTCCCGACTCGGAGATAATGTCTATAACCTGCGCGGGAGTGTATTCGGAGAGGCACTTTGCGAGAGCCGCATAACCGTCATACGCTATATATTCGTTTATGTTTTCGGGGTCTATAACACCGCAGTTGCGAAGCGCAACGCGGTGCTGTTTTTTGTAGAAATCCGTCTCCTTGAGCGACTTTATGTCGTCCATGGTGAACTCCTCGAACAGCAGCCTCTTAACTATTCTGCCCTTTAAGAGATGCTCCTCAACTATTTCGGGAACATCCTCGGGCTTTACAAGCGAATAGTAGCTACCCTCGGGGTAAACCACCATTATCGGGCCGCGCGCGCAAAGTCCGAAGCAGCCGGTCCTTACAACCTTGACCTCGTTTTCGAGGCCGTGCTTTTTAATTTCGGATTCAAGCGCCTCAATGATAGCGCCACTGTTTGAAGAGGTACAGCCGGTACCGCCGCAAACGAGCACATGTGAACGATACATCGTTTAACCTCCTTAATCTTTAATGGCTCCGACCGTGAATTCCGCAACGGGGTTTCCGTTTACGATATGGTCGTTTACAACTCTTACTGCTTTTTCGGGCGTCATCTTAACGTACGTGACCTTTTCCTTGCCGGGCTCGGTCACCTCAACTATCGGTTCGTACTGACACATTCCTATACAGCCGGTCTGCTGTACGGAAACGCCCTTTACGTCTCTTTTTGCAATCTCATCGACAAACGCATTGAGAACGGGCCTTGCTCCGGCGGCTATGCCGCAGGTTGCCATACCGACGACCACCCTGATTTTTGAGTCCCCGGTATCCTCGCGCACCGTCATATTTTTTCTGGTTTTATCTCTTATTGCCATAAGCTCTTCTATACTTTTCATCTTCTGTTTCCTCCGCTGAATTTTTCCGTATTTTCGGTTAAATACTCACGTATCCATTTTCTGACCTCGGGTGCATCCATCGGCACATCGCCGAGAATATCCCGAATTTTTTGCGACTCAAATGAGAATGTGTCGTTTTCGTCGCTCTCGGTAAAAGCTATGTTAACGTCCGGATTTGACACGCACAAGAGCTCCACCGTAGACGCTATATCGCCGAGCGGAACAAAGTCCACATTATCGGTTTTAAAAATCGCCGTGAGAGATGTGCCCTCGTTTACAACCGATGATATCTCAAACGAGCCGCCGCTCATTTCCGCCGCCATTTTGAAAAGCGGAACTCCGAGGCCTACCTTGCGCGTGGTGCGCGTTGTATAAAACGGGTCGGTAACGTGTTTTATCTGTTCACCTGTCATACCGCAGCCGTTATCTAAGACTCTTACGGTCAGCTTGTTTTCCTCTCTCAGGAATTCGACATCGATTTTAATCGTATCGGCGCCTGCCTTAAGCGAATTTTCGGCGACATCGAGAATATTTAACGAAAGCTCTCTCATCACGCACCGTATTTTGCGAGTATGCCGGGCACGTCCTCGGGGACGAGCTTACCGAATACCTCATCGTTAACAGTCATAACCGGTGCCAAGCCGCACGCACCTATACAGCGGCAAGCTTCAAGAGAAAATCTGCCGTCTGAGGTACATTCACCCGGCTCTATTCCGAGTATTTCGGTTATTTTATCGAGAATTTTCTGCGAGCCTTTAACGTAGCACGCGGTTCCGAGGCAAACGGAAATATTGACTTCTCCCTTCGGCGACAGCGAAAACTGCGCGTAAAAGGTCGAAACTCCGTAGACCTTTTCGAGCGGAACGCCCATACCCTCGGCTATCATAACCTGAACCTCATACGGAAGATAGCCGTATATCTCCTGCGCCTGCTGCATAACGTACATCAAAAGGCTTTTATCGTGCTTATTGTCATCGATTACCTTTTTGAGCTTCTCCTCCTGCTCCTTTGTACCCTTAAAGGGTATATTGCTTACTTTTTTAAGCATTCGGGTCTTTCCTCCTTGCATCCGTAAAGCGAAAAGCGCGGCTTTTCACTCATAAATTAGACATTAGTATCATTATAGCAGACGCGTCTTAAAAAATCCATTATTTTTTACAAAAATATATCAGTATTAAATTATTGATTGCACAATTTGTACAAGTTGCTTGGCTTTCCTGTCTTTTGCCGTATGCATCGGCAAGCAAAACTGCGCAAATTGCCGTTTTCGGTACACGGACGGTATAATTATTCATTTTGATGTTTCCGGCACGCCGTTTTTTAATATATGGCGCCTTTTTTTGAATTTTAAAGGTGAATTTCTTTTCACTTTTTTCAAAAAAGCCTTGTAAACATACATAATACTGTGATAAAATAAATTTTACATATTACAATAATTCTAAAATATTTATAAAATAGGTGAAAAAAATGGATCTTCGCGCGCATCACAAGCCGACATTTGACAATATCTCGGCTGAAAAAAGGAGCAGAATCCTCGACGCCGCGACAAACGAATTCGCTGTAAAAGGCTTTGAAAACGGCAACATAGGCACTATTGCAAAAAAAGCGGGAGTCAGCGTCGGTTCTCTGTATAAATATTTCGAGAACAAGCAGGACCTTTTTCTGACCGTCGTTCAGCACAGCATTTCGCAGATGGAGGAGCTTTTAAACGTACTCGCCGTAAGCGATGAGGACATTCTCATAAAAGTTGAAAAAATCATACGCACAATACAGTCATCCTCACGAGAGAGCGCGGTGCTTGTAAAGCTCTACAACGCAATGACGGCGGAAAACGATCCGCGCTTTGCCTCTCAATTCGCATACGAAATGGAATCTATGACGTCGCGCATCTACCGCATCGCAATTGCCGAGGGGCAGAAAAGCGGCGACGTGAGAGAGGATATCGACCCGGCTTTCGCTGCGTTTATGCTTGACAATCTCTTTATGTCGCTTCAGTTTTCATATTCCTGTGACTATTATAGGGAGAGATTTAAAATATATGTCGGGAACGATATTGAATCGCGTGATGAATTTGTCGTTGAGCAGAGCTTGAAATTTATAAAGTCTGCATTTAAGAATAAATCTTAACCTTTGGGAGGTTTTTGTTTATGGGAAATCCGATATATGTAATTGCCTATGACGTGGGAACCACGGGCGTTAAAACCTGCCTGTTTTCCATCACGGACAAAATCGAGCTGCTCGGAGCTGCAAGTGAAGGATACAACCTCTATGTTTATCCCGACGGCGGAGCGGAGCAGGACCCCGACGAGTGGTGGGAGGCAATGCGCACAAGCACCCACACGGTAATGAAAAAAGCCAAAATAAAGAAGAGCGATATATCCGGTATCTCGTTCTGCTCGCAGATGCAGGCTCTCGTTCTCGTTGACAAAGAGGGTAACGCCGTAAGACGTGCCATGAGCTATATGGATCAGCGCGCGAGAGAGGAGCTTAAAAAAGGTATTGCTTACGGTCCGCAGATAGCCGGTGCAAACATACCTAAGCTTTTAAAGGCTCTCAAAATCACCGGTGCGGTTGCGGCATCGGTAAAGGACCCGGTATGGAAATACAAATGGGTCGAGGCTCACGAGCCGGACGCATTCAACAGAGCTTACAAGTGGCTTGACGTTAAGGAATACCTCATAGGCCGTATGACGGGCGAGTTTGTTATGACTCAGGACTCCGCCTTTGCATCAATGCTCTATGACATACATAAGAAATGCTGGAGCGAGGAAATGTGCAAAATCTACGGCATAAATCCGAAGCACCTCGCAAAGATAGTAAAATGCACCGATAAGGTAGGCGAGCTTTCAAAGAAAGCTGCCGACGAGCTTGAGCTCGAACCCGGCACCGCGGTATTCGGCGGCGGCGGCGACGCTTCGCTTATAGGCGTCGGCGCAGGCTCGGTTGACCTCGGCGACACGCACGTTTATTCCGGCACATCTGGCTGGGTATCAACCGTTGTTGACAAGAGCGTTGTAGACACCTCTGCCATGATAGCCGCAATAGTCGGCGCACGCGACGGCTACTACAATTATTTTGCAGAGCTTGAGACTGCCGCAAAGTGCGTTGAGTGGGTAAAGGACCACCTGGCTCTCGACGAAATCGACATATACCTCGACAAGAGCAAAAATTTAAAGCACGGCAAGGCAGATCAGGAGGTTATTTACACAAACCTTTACGATTATATGATGGCAGTCGTAAACACGGTACCCGCAGGCTCAAACGGCGTTGTGTTTACTCCGTGGCTCCACGGCAACCGCTGCCCCTTCGAGGACCCGAATTCGCGCGGTATGTTCTTTAACATCAGCCTTGAAACCGGCAAATCCGAAATGATAAGAGCTGTTGTGGAGGGCGTTTGCTTCCATATGCGCTGGCTCCTTGAGACAGAGGCTAAAAAGGTCAGCACCTCAAGCACTATTCGTTTTGTAGGCGGCGGAGCTCTTAACGATGTCACCTGCCAGATACTCGCAGACTGCACGGGCAGAACCGTTGAAACCGTTGACAGTCCGCAGAATATAGGCGCTGTCGGCGCCGCGGTAACAATAGCCGTCGGCACGGGTCTTATAAAGGACATCGGCGAAGCGAAAAAGCTTATCCCTGCGGCTAAGGTCTTTAAACCTAACCCGGCACTCAAGCCCGTTTACGACAGAAACTACAAGGTTTACACAAATCTCTATAAGGCGAACAAGGAAAACTTTGCAATCCTCAACGGAGACAATTAACAAACCGCATAAAGAAAAGGCACTCGAAAGAGTGCCTTTTTTGTTTGATTAAATTTAAACTGCGATTACTGCTGCGGCATCTGACCGCCTGCGCCCATAAGCTGCGACATAATACCGCCGCTCTTTTTCTTTTTAGGCTTGTACGGAGGCGGATTTTTGAGCTTTTCACGGAGCTTTTTGCTGCTGCCGGAGGCCAAAAACTTATTTATGAGAATAACCGTATCTCTCATATCGTCGCACATATATGCGTTTGCATTCTCGAGCATAACCGGGTCGTTATTCATCTCGCCGAGAATCGTCACGGCAACAAGGCTCTGTGTGTCATTTGTGCCGTTTTCATATATGTCGTTAAGTATTCTGAAAAGCTTTGTCATATCCTGCTTTATGCCGAGACGAATGGTGTTCATAATATAGGAATTAGCGTGCTCGGTAAAGAAGGTGTCGGGCAGAAACTCGCCGTACTCCTCAAAATTTTCCTTGTAATACGGCTTGAGGTCGGGGTACAGAGCGGAAAGGCGGTTTGCGAGAGTGTTGCCGTCATAAGACGAAGTTCCGTTTTTAACAGCGGTTTTTGAAACCGGAACGGGTATTTTCTTGACCTTGCCGCCGGCGGTTCTGTTTTTGCCGTACTTCTGCAAAATTGTCTCGTTAAGCTCGTTGCAAAGCGATTTAACGTCGCGTTCATCAAAGTCCTTCGTGTCAAAATAGTTTTCCGACGCGCTCTTATACTCTCCGTCGTCCTCCGAAAAGAGGAGACTCAATTTAACGCCGTCTATCTGAATTCTGATTTTACCGTTATCACCCGCATAGTCGATAAACGTTTTTTCGGTCTCCTTATCGACGGTTATCGGGAGCGCATCCTTTTCAATATTTTCGGGACGGACAAGCGTAAAGCCCGCCTCGGTAACAGCACTGTCAACACCCTTCATAAGAACGGATACAGCATTGTTTAAATCCATCATTTCATATACCTGCCTAAAATTTATATAGTTAATTGTACCATAAGACGGGCACTTTGTCATTAAAAATTTTTAAGCGCCTATCATTGCGTTGAGTGCGTTCATATATTTTGAATTTGACGGCACCATGGTATAGTTGCAAAAGAGCACCGTATCTATGCCGTTATTCTCCACAAACGACGGGATATTCATACCCTGTATGCTCTCCTGCCTCGGGTCAAGAACATAGACCTCGCTGAAGGTGTCGAGTAAAAACGGTGCCAGCGCATTGCCGTACGATTCCTTTATCAAAAGTACCTTTTTGCCGCTGCCGCAGGACGACACCATTTTGATGAGCGGCTTATCGCCCTGTATAAACGTAAGGTATTTGCTTGACTCATCGGTGATATTTGTCGATATAACGCGCAGGGGCTTGCCGTCAGTCATATCCGCGGTGGAAAACGACTCGGCACTTACATCGTAGCGCGGAAGAAAATACTCGACATAGTCGGGGTTTTTCTTGAGGTTTTCACTCTGAGTGTAGCGGTACATACTGCCGACAAAGTCGTCAAGCTTGCCGCTTTGGAAGCTGTCAAGCGGCGTGCAGGTAAGCCCCGCCGACTCGCAAAACGCCTTGTAGGCATAGTAGGCTCCGCGCGCTGTCCAATGGTGGTCGGTGCGGAAATATTCGTATTCATCGGTGTGGCGCGCTATCTCGTTGTATGCGTCAACACCGGTAACCTCGGGATTGAGAGCCAAATATGCTGTGGAAATGCCCATCTGCTGAGAATGACTGCCGGTTCTGTATTCCTCCGGACCATAGAACTCCATACGCGTGGGAGCAAGCATCACATATACCTTTGACGACGGGATTTTAGACGCAAGATTATTTGCGGAGGCGGCATATTCCTTGAGCTTCGTGCTCGCTATGGAATACATCTCCATTGCGGCGTCGCCCGTAACTACTATATATCCGTTAAGAGAATACTCGCCTATCGGCTGAACGCCGATTCCGACAGATGAGGTGGTAGGCTCGGTTTTTTTCTGCTCGGTTTCTGTGGCCGCCTGTGTAGCTGCCGCGGTCTCGCTCGCCGCAGCGGAGGTTTCCTCCTCCTTTTGGGCAGAGAGCTTCGGCGCCGTAACGACCGCGATTATTATAACAGCCGCCGCCAGCACCGTTTCTATTGTACCGATTATTTTTTTACGTTTGGTAAGCTCTTTCATTCGGTCTTACTTCTTCCTCCGAAAAATTAAACCTTTTCTCCGGTCTCGGCATTTACTATGTTTTTAAACACGGCTATATGCGTACCCGATATATATTTATCCACGTGCATACTGCCGAAGAACCATTTTGAAAATTTGCACGAATCGGAAAGCTCCTCAAAATACGCGTTGAGAGCTGTAACACGCAGCATATCGTAATCCTTGAGCTGTAAAAAGCCCTTGATTCGCGTAGGCGGCTCGTGGGTAACAACTATATCAACGGAAAAGCCGTGCTTTTCAAGATTTTTTGCACCCTCCAAAAGTTCATCCTGCGAAGGTATTTCGTCACGCGACCAGCCGTCGTTCTCGGAGCGTATGTCAATATCGGGGCTTTCGCCGCCGCCCATTGTAAACACGCTTTTGCCGTCAATATTATATATTTGGCCGCGCATAAGGTGGTAGAGATTATCGTAAATCTTATGCACCTTGCCGCCGTTCCACTCGCTGACTCCGTAGCCGTTCAGAAGTGAAAAGTTCTCGTGGGTACCGTCAATAAAGCAGATATTGTATTTTCTCTTGCCGAGCTGCTTTAATATTTTTTGTTCTTTTTTTGAACCGTCCCATATAAAACCGAAGTCTCCGCAAACTATAAGCGTATCCCCCTCTTTAAGGGCACGGAGCTTTGACGGGACAAGTCTTTCGACCTCGCCGTGTGTATCACCGGTAATATATATCAAGATTTTCACATCCTTAATACAATTATAATTGAATTTCAGAGCGTATTTTGCTATACTACTTATGATACACTTTTTCCTAATTCTTTTCAAGGGGGATTTTGTAATTGAAACGTGTCGCATCAATAATGCTAACCGCAGTTATACTTATCTGCTCACTCGTTTTACCGGCGAGTGCGTCATATAATTCTTCGCTCGACACAAGCGCGGATATAGCATTCCTTGTAAGCCTCGATGACGGAACGGTTATCTTTGATAAAAATGCCGACAAAAAAGCGGCACCTGCCTCACTGACTAAAATCGTCACGGCAATATTGACCATAGAAAACTGCGCCGACCTTGACACCGTAATCACCATAAAGCAGTCCTCCTTAGACTTACTTAAGGGTACGGACAGCTCTACTGCCGGGCTCAAGGCAGACGAGGAAATCTCGATAAAAAATCTGTTGTACTGTATGCTCGTAAAAAGTGCCAACGAGGCAGCGGTTGTGCTTGCGGACTATATCGGCGGCGGAGATGTTAACGCATTTGTAGGTATGATGAACGACTTAGCCTCAAAGCTCGGATGCGAAAACACGCACTTTATGAATCCCCACGGCCTTGACATGGACGGGCATTACACCACGGCGAGGGATCTTGCAAAAATCACACAGCACGCTCTGACATTGCCGGTATTTACCGAAATAGTGAACACCGTGACCTACACTCTGCCCACTTCCAATAAAAGCGGCGAAAGAAATCTTCTCTCCACCAACTGGATGATAAATCCGAACTTTAAGACATATTACTATCCTTATGCTCAGGGAATTAAAACGGGCACGACCTCAAAAGCAGGTCACTGCGTAATTTCCAAGGCGAGCAAGGACGGCTACAACTACCTCGGCATAATAATGAATGCTCCGAAGCAGGACGTTAACGGCGACGGGAACCCCGACAACTGTGCCTTCCTCGAATGCAAAAAGATGTTCAAGTGGGCGTTTGACAACCTGAAGCTCACCAAGATTGCCGACCCGTCGCAAATAGCCACGGTGATAGACGTAAAGCTCTCGTGGAGCGTGGATCACGTAAGACTCGTTCCCGAAAAGGAAGTCACGGCGCTTGTTCCCACGGGCACCGATTCCACAAGCGTTATGCTTGAGGTTATCCCCGAGGAAACCCCGACGACCGTAAACGCGCCCGTAAAAAAGGGCGAAGTCATAGGCAAGGCGCGCATAATGTATGCCGAACAGGAAATAGCAACCGTAAACCTTGTTGCCGCGGAGGACATAAAGGTAAATCCGTTTAAATGGATTCTGCACGGCATAAAGGTTGTGTTCACATCGGTTGTTTTCCGCGTGATATTCATTTTGGCTGTAATCGTTCTCGGAATATACATTTTCTCGGTGATACGGCGCAATCAAACCAAAAAGCGCAGAAGAAAAACCAAAGTCATAAAGAACTTCAGAAATATAAAGTAAATATCAAAAGCTTTGTTTTAAGCGGGCCTTTAATTTGGAGATATTTTATGAATGATGTTTTAATAAATACAGTTATTGAACATACGAATATGATGTTTTATAATTTTTCAATTACATTAAAAACATGTGATATGGATTTGATATTATGCGATATGCCAATATGGAAACATGTGTACCATACTTTACATTCTTTGGATCAGTGGTATATCAATCCTGAAGTATATACTGAACCGGATTTCCATGAACCAAATTTGAATAGTCTTGATGATTATGATAATCAAAAGGTATTATCACGAGAAATGTTAATTGATTATTTTGAAACAATCAAAGAGAAAATAATGGAATATTTAAACTCGTTATGTGATGAGGATTTATATGAAAAACCCGATGGGTGTGAGTATAACAGATTGTCGTTAATTCTGGGTCA
>ERZ780076.809-NODE-809-length-12317-cov-2.445931_pt1 | contig 12317 bp, 12 predicted proteins | sample MGYA00511022_ERZ780076 | MGnify/ENA primary metagenome ERZ780076 (study PRJEB29588, sample SAMEA2148733) | human gut metagenome | biome: human gut; feature: human-associated habitat; material: faeces | place: Denmark | collected 2008/2010 ... | reverse complement strand
ATATCTTGATATTTTTTGTCTAATGAGACACAAGAAAACCAATTCTTAAATGTTCTCTCAGACACAAAGACAACCCTGTAAATAACAGGATTGTCTGAACGGAGAAGGAGGGATTTGAACCCTCGCGCCGCGCGAACGACCTACGCCCTTAGCAGGGGCGCCTCTTCAGCCACTTGAGTACTTCTCCAGCTGAATATCAATGCAATATTCAATTCGCCGCACTTTTTCAGTGCAAGCAATATTTTATCAAAAAATATAATATTTGTCAATGACTTCTTTTATATTTTTCAGGTGCTGTTTCATATAGGTTATTTCCGTCGCAGTCAATTACAGTGATAACCGGTAAATTTTCTACATACAATTTGCGGATTGCCTCTGTTCCTAAATCATCATAGGCAATTACTTCGCTTTTTTTGATGCACTTTGACAGAAGTGCTCCGGCACCTCCTACAGCTGCAAAATATACAGCTGTATTTTTTTTCATGGAATCAATAACCGCTTCACTTCTTTTTCCTTTTCCAATCATCCCGGTTAATCCTTCATCAAGAAGAGTCGGCGCATATTTATCCATGCGGCTGCTGGTTGTCGGACCGGCAGAACCAATCACCTGGCCTTCTCTATTTGGAGTAGGTCCTAAATAATAGACAATCTGGTCTTTCATTATAAAAGGAAGTTCCATTCCCTGCTCTTTTTGTTCCACCATCCGTTTATGGGCAGCATCACGCGCTGTATATACTGTTCCCGTTATATACACGTAATCTCCTGCATGAAGTTCTTTTACCTTCTCCTTTGTCAGTGGTGTCTCTATATATTTATCCATGAAAACCTTCTCCTTTTTATAACACTCTTGTAATGTGGCGATTTACATGACAGCAAATGTTTACGGCAACCGGAAGTCCGGCAATATGTGTCGGATAAGTTTCAACATTTAATCCGATAGCTGTAACACGGCCTCCTAATCCACCCGGACCAATTCCAAGATTATTGATGGCATCTAAAACCTCAATTTCAAAATCTTTCACATATGGAATTTCTGAATGGCTACCTAATTCACGTGTCAGAGCTTTCTTTGCCAAAAGAGCGCATTTTTCAAAAGTGCCGCCAATTCCTACACCAATTACCATAGGAGGACAGGCATTTGGACCGGCATCTTTTACTGCCTGGATAACTGCCTGTTTGACACCTTCGATTCCATCTGCCGGTTTTAACATAAAGACACGACTCATATTCTCGCTGCCAAATCCTTTTGGAGCAACTGTAATTTCCAATCTGTCTCCCGGAACAATTTCATAATGAATAATACCCGGTGTATTATCCTTTGTATTTTCCCTGAGGATTGGGTCGGATACGACCGATTTACGCAGATACCCCTCTGCATAGCCCTGGCGGATTCCTTCATTCACTGCATCTTCCAGAAAATCTCCATCAATATGAACTTCCTGTCCGATGCGTAAAAATACAACGGTCATACCGGTATCCTGACAAATCGGAATCTGGCTTTCTTTCGCAATTTCCAAGTTTTTCTCCAACTGCTCCAAAATCTGTTTTCCGATTGTCGATTCTTCTTTCTCTTTTCCGGCTAACAAAGCATCTTTTACATCCGGTGATAAATCTACATTTACCTGCATGCACATTTCTTTTATGCACTTTGTTATTTCATCTGTATGAATCGTCCTCATTTTTATTCCTCACTCTCTGATGACTCTTCTTCTGTTTCGTCCTCATCCGTCTCTTCCTCATGCACTCTGGCAATGCTGGCGATACGGATATCTTTGGAACTATCTAAATTCATCAGTTTAACGCCGGAAGTAACTCGTCCAAGCTGTGAAATATCATCCACGCCAATTCGGATAATAATTCCTTCCGTTGTAATTAACATAATTTCCGTTCCCGGTTCAACTGCTTTACAGCCAATTACATTTCCGGTTTTTTCTGTAATTTTATAACATTTTACACCTTTACCGCCTCTAAACTGCGGAGCAAATTCGTCAATGCTTGTACGTTTACCCATACCAAACTCAGAAACCATTAAAAGGTTTGGTCCCTGTATATCCATCTGCATAGCAACTACTTCGTCGCCCTCATCAATCTTCATGCCTCGCACACCGATTGATGTACGGCCTGTTGTACGCACATCTTTTTCATTGAAACGGATACATTGTCCTCTCTTTGTTACAAGGAAAATGTCACGGTTGTTATCTGTTACTTTTACTTCAATCAATTCATTTCCATCGCGCAGAGTAATTGCCTGTAAACCGGTTTTACGGATATTTGCATACTCTAAAATCGGTGTTTTTTTGACTGTACCATCTTTTGTTGCCATGAAGAGATATTTATCCTCTTCAAATTCTTTGATGGAAATTACAGCCGAAATTTTTTCATCCGGAAGTAACTGCAAAAGATTAATAATTGCAGTACCTCTCGATGTCCGGCTCGCCTCCGGAATTTCATAGGCTTTCATACGGTACACTTTACCTAAATTGGTAAAGAACATCAGATAATGATGTGTTGTCGCCATAAACAGATTTTCAATATAATCTTCTTCTATGGTCTGCATTCCCTTGATACCTTTGCCGCCACGGTGCTGGTTTTTGAAATTGTCAATTGTCATTCTCTTAATATAACCAAGGTGTGACATGGCAATTACCGTATTTTCAACCGGAATTAAATCTTCCATGGAAATATCGAATTCATCGAATCCAATCGAAGTTCTTCTCTCATCACCGTACTTATCACGAATCAAAAGAATCTCTTTTTTGATTACTCCAAGTAACAGATTTTTGTCTGCAAGAATAGCCTTATATTCAGCAATTTTTTTCTGAAGTTCGGCATACTCACTCTCTAATTTTTCGCGCTCCAAACCGGTCAGTGCACGAAGACGCATATCAATAATTGCCTGCGCCTGCACATCATCCAGTCCAAATCTCTCAATTAAACGCTCTTTCGCTAAAGCAGCACTTTCCGAACCGCGGATAATTTTGATTACTTCATCAATGTTATCAAGAGCAATCAATAATCCTTTTAAAATATGTGCTCTTTCTTCTGCCTTGTTCAAATCATATTTTGTTCTTCTTGTTACTACTTCTTCCTGATGTTCAAGGTAATATGTAAGCATCTGATGAAGATTAAGAACTTTTGGTTCGTTATTTACAAGGGCGAGCATATTAACACCAAATGTATCCTGTAACTGTGTATGCTTATACAACTGGTTAAGAATTACATTGGCATTGACATCCCTTCTGAGTTCAATGCTTACTCTTATGCCCTGCATATTGGACTGGTCAATAATACCTGTGATTCCATCAATTTTTTTATCTTTAACAAGCTCGGCTATCTTCTGGATAAGCAAAGCTTTATTAACCATATACGGAAGTTCGGTAATAATTATTTCTGTTTTACCATTTGGAAGAGTATTAATTTCAGATACTGCACGGACCCTTATCTTACCACGGCCTGTACGATATGCTTCCTCTATTCCTGATTTACCGAGTATTGTAGCACCTGTAGGAAAATCAGGACCTTTTACTATTTCCATCAGTTCATCAATAGTTGTGTCTTTGTCTTCAAGAACACGATTATCAATAATTTTCAAGACTGCTTTAATTACTTCCCTGAGATTATGTGGAGGTATATTGGTTGCCATACCTACCGCAATTCCTGATGTTCCGTTGACAAGAAGGTTAGGATATCTTGAAGGAAGTACAACAGGTTCTTTTTCTGTCTCATCAAAGTTAGGTATAAAATCTACGGTATCCTTACCTATGTCGGCAAGCATTTCCATAGAAAGTTTTGTAAGTCTTGCTTCTGTGTATCGCATTGCGGCAGCACCGTCACCATCAATGGAACCAAAGTTACCATGACCGTCTACCAATGGATATCTTGTATTAAAATCCTGGGCAAGTTTTACAAGTGCTTCGTAAATAGATGAGTCACCATGTGGATGATATTTACCCATGGTATCACCGACGATACGTGCACATTTTCTGTGAGGTTTGTCAGGTCCGTTTCCCAACTCGCTCATTGAAAAAAGAATTCTTCTCTGAACAGGCTTCAAACCATCTCTTACATCCGGAAGTGCTCTTGCTGCAATTACACTCATGGCATAATCAATGTAAGAATCTTCCATTGTTTTCTTCAAATCTACCTCGTGAACTTTATCAAAAATATGTTCATCCATATTTTAGTCTCCTTTTTTAAATAATACAGACCCTGCTCATGTTAAATATCAAGATTTTTAACATATTTAGCATTTGTTTCAATAAATTCTCTTCGTGGTTCAACTTTATCGCCCATTAATGTTGAGAATGTAAGATCTATTTCAGATGATATTTCTTCGTCAAAATATACTTTTTTAAGTATTCTGTGCTCAGGATCCATTGTTGTCTCCCAAAGCTGGGAAGCATCCATCTCACCAAGACCTTTGTATCGCTGTATTTTATTATTCTGGTCCCTGCCTACTTCGGCGAGAATAGCACTAAGTTCTTCATCACTGTAAGCATACCAGACTTTTTTATTCTTTTCTAATTTGTAAAGAGGTGGCTGTGCCAGATATACATGTCCTTTTTTAATTAAATCCGGCATAAACCTGTAAAAGAAAGTAAGTAATAATGTACTGATATGGGCTCCGTCTACATCGGCATCAGTCATTATAATAATTTTGTTATATCTTAATTTGGATATATCAAAATCTTCATGTATTCCTGTTCCGAAAGCTGTTATCATTGTTCTTATTTCCGCATTTCCCAGAATACGGTCAAGTCTTGCTTTCTCAACATTGAGAATCTTACCTCTAAGCGGAAGTATAGCCTGTGTTTCTCTCTTTCTTGCACTCTTTGCAGAACCGCCGGCGGAATCACCCTCGACTATAAAAATTTCACAATTTTCAGAATTCTTATCAGAACAATCTGCAAGTTTACCCGGAAGATTAAAACCATCAAGTGCTGTTTTTCTTCTTGTAAGATCCCTTGCTTTTCTTGCTGCTTCCCTTGCACGCTGTGCAAGAACAGATTTTTCACATATTGTTTTTGCCACAGAAGGATTCTGTTCAAGGAAATATGTCAGCTGTTCTGTAACTACGCTTTCAACAGCTCCTCTTGCTTCGCTGTTACCAAGTTTCTGCTTAGTCTGTCCTTCAAACTGTGGGTCGGCTATTTTAATACTTATAATTGCTGTCAGACCTTCTCTTATATCTTCACCTGAAAGACTTGGGTCCTTTTCTTTTAATATCTTATTGCTTCTTGCATAATCATTGAATGTCTTGGTTACGGCATTTCTGAAACCTGTTACATGAGTTCCTCCCTCAGGAGTTGTTATATTATTAACAAATCCGTATACATTATCGGAATAACCGTCATTATGCTGGAATGCAACTTCAACATTAACTCCGTTTTTATTTCCTTCACAATAAATTATTTCATCATAAAGTGCCTGATTTCCCTTATTAAGGTACTCAACATATTCTTTTATTCCGCCTTCATAGTGAAATACTTTTTCTTTTTTATCTTCCCTGTCATCTTTTAGTGTAATCCTAAGATTTTTGGTAAGAAAAGCCATTTCCCTGAGACGCTGTTTTAATACATTGTAATCATATACAGTATCTTCAAATATTTCTTTATCAGGTAAAAAATGAACCTCCGTACCTGTTTTTTCCATATCGCAGCTTCCTACTATTTTGAGAGGATACATAACTTTACCTCTCTCATAACGCTGTTCGTATATGTTACCGTTCTGGAATACTTTTACCTCAAGCCATTCTGATAAAGCATTAACAACAGATGCACCTACACCGTGTAATCCGCCGGATACCTTATATCCTCCACCGCCGAATTTACCGCCGGCATGAAGTATCGTAAATACAACTTCTACACCCGGCAGACCTGATTTAGCATTAATTCCTACAGGTATACCTCTTCCGTTATCTATAACCGTTATGGAATTATCTTCGTTAATCTGTACAAAAATTTCTGTACAGAATCCGGCAAGTGCTTCATCTACTGAATTGTCAACTATTTCATATACCAGGTGATGAAGTCCTCTCGAAGATGTACTTCCTATATACATTCCCGGTCTTTTTCTTACTGCTTCCAAACCCTCTAAGATTTGGATTTGGTCTGCTGTATAACCTGCATCGCTCATGTGTAATGCCTCCTGTTATTAATTTTCTTTACTTACTTTTCCATTAGTTACCTTAAAAATTCTGTTAACATTAAATCTGTTATTTATAAATTCATCCAATCCCGTACAAGTCATTATTGTCTGGATATTATGAATACTGTTTAAAAGATAATTCTGCCTGTTGCTGTCAAGTTCGGATAAAACATCGTCTAACAAAAGAATCGGTGTATCTCCTATTTGTTTTTTAACAATTTCTATTTCTGCCAGTTTAAGTGATAATGCCGCAGTTCTTTGCTGACCCTGTGAGCCGTATTTTCTTATATCAACATTGTCAATTAAAAAAATAATATCATCCCTGTGAGGACCTGAACCTGTAGATTTTTGTTTTTTATCCCTATCCCTGGTACTTTTAAGCACACTTTCAAATTCTTCCTCTTTAACACAAGGCTCGTATTTTATAACAATATTTTCCCTTCCGCCTGACAAGGTAAAATGTATTTTACTGATAATTTCATTAAGCTCATTGATAAAAGATTCTCTCTTTCTGATTATCTCTGAACCGTATTTCAGAATATTCTCATCCCATATATCCATGGTATCTTCAAGATAAGGAGAAAAATATATGTCCTTTAAAAGCCTGTTTCTCTGGTCTATTGCTTTATTGTAATTTATAAGACTGTTTACATAAATTTTATTCAGCTGGCACAACTCCATATCCATAAATCTTCTTCTTTTCTCCGGACCATCTTTGATGATTCCAAGATCTTCCGGTAATATTAAGATCCTCAGGTGAAAAAAATACTATATTCACAATTCCATAAAGTTCCGACGATTTCTTAATTGGTACGCCATTAACGGCTATTCCCTTTGATTTATTTTTCCTGATATGAATATCTATACGATAATCAATTTCTTTTTTGGATATTACGGTCTTAATGTGGGACTCGTCTTTTGAAAAATTGATTATCTCTGAGTCCTTACTTCCTTTATGGCTTTTTGATGTACCTGATAAAAATATTGCCTCAAGAATATTAGTCTTTCCCTGTGCATTATCTCCGTAGAGAATATTGGTGTTTTCATCAAACTCTATTTTCTCAGTTTCATAATTTCTGAAGTTTTGTAAATCAATAGATTTAATTATCATTCTTCAATTTTAATTTCTTCTCCGTTAAAAGAAACAATATCTCCCGCACGAAGTTTTTTTCCTCTCTGGTATTCTTTTTCACCATTTACTTTAACCATACCTTCAAGAATAACATCTTTGGCTTCAACGCCTGAACTTACCAGATTAGCGGCTTTCAAAGCCTGTCCAAGTTTAATAAATTCTTCTCTTAATTTGATTATCTCCATAAAAAACTCCAATTCTAGTAATTAACAGGAAGGATAAGATAAATATATCTGTTATCTTTATCTCTTATCGTACATGGTGATTTGGCATTCATAAATGTCATTGATATTGTCTCATCATCAATAACCCTGAGTGCATCTATAACAAACTTAGGATTGAATCCTATCTTTATGTCGCTTCCTTCTTTTTCGATATCAATTTCTTCATTCATCTTACCAACTGTAGAAGTAATGTTGATTTTAACCGAACCATCCTCAATATCAAAAATTACAGGTTTCTTATTGCCTTCTTTTACAAAAAGAGTGGCTCTGTCAATACAATCAAGAAGTTCCCTTTTGTTGATTGTTATTTTTGTCTCATAATCCTTTGAAAGCATCTGGTTAATCTTGAAAAATTCACCTTCGATTAACCTTGATATAACAATTGTTTTATCAAATTCAAATAAAATGTGATTATCTGAAAAATATACATCAACCATACTTTCAGCATCACCTGTAATTATCTTGGAAATTTCATTTAAAGTCTTACCCGGAACTATAACTTTAATATCGTTGTAAATATTATTTAATTTAACGTTACGGATAGAAACTCTGTATCTGTCAAGGGATACAACTTTAAGGTTATCTTCTGTTACTTCAAAAAGTTCACCTGTCATTATGAGGTTACTTTCATTATCACCTATAGAAAATATAGTCTGTCTTATCAGTTCTTTTAAATCAAACTGTGAAATTGTAATCATATTATTCTTTTCGATGTAAGGAAGGTAAGAAAAATCTTCACCATCTCTTGCGGGAATATTAAATACTGATTTCTCACATGTTATTGATGCATTAAAATTACTGTCAGTCTCGATTGTAATTTCACTGTCAGGAAGTTTACGGATAATATCGGCAAAAAACTTAGCTTCGATTGCAATTTTACCTTTTTCGATAATATCGCCATCGATTGTAGTTTCAATACCAAGTTCCATATCATTAGCAGTTAATTTAATATCAAGTTCAGTTGCATCAATAAGAATACATTCAAGTATGGTCATTGTTGTTCTTACCGGAACTGCTCTGAGAGTTATATTAACTCCTTTAAGTAATTCTGATTTAGTACAGACGATTTTCATAATGTGTATAATTCCTCCTTGGCGAAAATATTATTATATTTATAAAAAAAATTAGTAGTAGTAGTAGTAGGGGCTGTGAATAAGTTGAAAACCGGTCTTAAGTCCTTTAAATAAAGGATTTGTGACTGGGATAACAATATGGAAAACCGGAATAAACGATGTTGAAAATATTGAAGTTATCCACATTTAAAGCCCTAAACTTATTAAAACAAAATAAAAATTAAAAGATATCCACATATAATACCCGCTTGTCCACAGAAAAATGTGTAAAAGTCGTATTAATTGTTTCCTATTATAATAAATTATAGAATTATGAAGGATTAATCTTTTTCTTTATGATTTCAAGTGTATTAGCAAAAGAAGCATCTTTGGCAAGTGTCTCCGCCACCTTATCACATCCGTGGGAAACAGTAGTATGATCCCTGTCACCAAGATAAGATCCTATTTTAGTAAGTGGAATATCAGTAAGGCTGCGGCAAAGATACATTGCTATCTGACGTGGCCATGCTATTTTCTGATCTCTCTTCTTGGAAATAAGGTCTTCAACGGAAATCTGGTAATGTTCTGCAACTGTCTGGATTATCAATTCAGGAGTAACTTCCCTGTGAGCATTAGGAGATATAAAATCCCTTAAAACCTCTTCTGCAAGGGAAACATTGATTGGCTTTTTACTGAATTTGGAAAAAGCAACAAGCTTGGTAAGAGAACCCTCAAGTTCTCTTATGTTGGACTTGATGTTGGTAGCAATGTATTCAAGAACATCCATATCAATATTATAACCCTCTATTTCACCTTTTTTATGTAAGATTGCCATCCTGGTCTCATAGTTAGGTGGAGAGATGTCAACGAGAAGACCGTTTGTAAAACGTGATTTAAGTCTGTCTTCAAGAGTCTCAAAATCCTTAGGTGGTCTGTCTGAAGATATAATAACCTGTTTTTTTGCTTCACGAAGAGTATTGAAGGTATGGAAAAATTCATCCTGTGTACTTTCCTTGCCTATAATAAACTGTATATCATCAATTAAAAGAACATCGACGTTACGGTATTTTTCACGGAAGTTCTTATTACTTGTATTTTTTTCTGTCTTGATGGATTCAATAAGTTCATTGGTAAAAATCTCAGAAGTTACATACATAACTTTAAGAGAAGGATTCTGTTTAATAATATAATTACCTATAGCCTGCATAAGATGAGTCTTACCAAGTCCCACACCTCCGTATAAAAAGAGAGGATTATATGTATCTCCCGGAGATTCAGCAACTGCCAAAGAAGCTGCATGGGCAAAATTGTTATTATCACCTACTACAAATGTCTCAAATGTATATTTAGGATTAAGACCTGCTTTAATGATAAGCGAATTAAGTGACTCCACTGGTTCTTTAACCACAGGCTGAGGGTTAGCAAGATCCGGTGTACTTATAAAACGTACATCATAACTGTGATCAAAAAAGTTAGATATAGTTGTAATGAAATGATTAGTATAATTATTCTTAATATGATTAACTACACGAGGATCCGGAACAAAAATAGTAACGGTATAATCATCTATGGAATAAGGTTGTAAAGGAAGAATCCATGTTTTGAATGGCAAATCACCCATATCATAAGAAATCTTAATGGTATTGATGATTTCTTCCCACTTTTCTTTTAAAATGTTAATCATGATGCTGCTCCTAAAAAAACGATAATATCTCACGATATTCAACACCTATTTTACCTCATTTTAAAGAAATTTTCAACTTTTAATAAAAAATGATTGTGAATTGATATATGCACAAAATAAATGGCTTAAAAACGTTAATGAGGGTATTTATAAACACTATTTAAACACTTTATCCCCAAAGTTATCCACATAATGTTGATAACAATAAATGCTTGACTTTATAAAGGTTTTTGAATAGAATGAGAATGATGTTCTATAATATAGGACAAAAATATTACAAGGAGGTGTATTCGCATGAAGATGACATTCCAGCCTAAGAAGAGATCAAGATCTAAAGTTCATGGATTCAGATCAAGAATGAGCACTGCCGGTGGAAGAAAAGTTCTTGCTGCCAGAAGAGCAAAAGGTAGAAAAGTATTATCAGCATAGGCCGCAAAAAGTGTGGCCTTTTTCTTTCTCACTATAAGTTATGAAAGAGAGTGTATTACATGAACGGATATGAGTCTTTGAAAAGTAATATGAATTTTCAGAATGTATATAAGAACGGTGTTTCTTATGCAAATAAGTATCTGGTTATGTATGTTTTGGAGAATCGAACGGATAATCTCAGATTGGGAATATCTGTGAGTAAGAAAGTCGGGAACAGTATTGTCCGACACCGGTTGACACGTTTAATACGTGAGAGCGTCCGGTTGAACAGCGGAAGTATTCTTAAAGGATATGATATTGTCATTATTGCAAGAGCCAATTTAAAAGGTAAGAATTATGCAGATACAGAAAGTGCATTGTTACATCTTTTAAGGCTTCATAAAATTTTATCTATATAATAGGAAGAGATTATGAAAAAAATACTTATAAAAATGATTAAATTTTATAAAAAGAATATATCACCGCTTAAAAAACACGCAACATGTATCTATACGCCTACATGTTCCCAATATGCAATAGAGGCTATTGAAAAATATGGGGCATTTAAGGGCGGTCTTTTGACAATATGGAGAATATTAAGGTGTAATCCTTTCGCTAAGGGAGGATATGATCCGGTTCCATAACGGAGGTTTTTATGTCAGCCATAGAATTGACAGCATATCCCGGTTCAATCTTAGGACCTATTGCGAAGGTGCTTGGATGGATCATGAATGGGATCTATGATATTGTATATCATTTAACAGGTGTGGAAAGCGTTACAATAAGTATTGTGATTATCACAATTCTTATTTATACATGTTTGCTTCCATTGACCATTAAGCAGCAAAAGTTTTCAAAATTATCACAGAAGATGCAGCCTGAGTTGAATGCTTTAAGAGAAAAGTACGGTAATCGTAAGGATCAGGAAGCTATGATGGCAATGAACGAAGAGACACAGCGTATTTATCAGAAGTATGGTGTATCACCGATGGGTAGCTGTGTTCAGATGTTGATTCAGATGCCATTGCTGTTTGCTTTATATCGTGTATTTTATAATATTCCTGCATACATTACTTCGATTAAGGATTATTTTGGTGTCCTTAGCAATGGAAAAGTTGTTTCTGGAAGTGTCGTTGATGTAATCAGCAATACATCCGGTTTTCAGGATATTATGCAGAAAATCGTTACAGATTATAAGATTACAACGGTTTCTGTTGATTTCACGACAAAAGATACAAGTGCTTTGAACAATTACATCATTGATGTATTGTACAAGCTGCCAAAATCAGGATGGGAGAAACTTACTTCTTATTTCGACAACATTGGAAGTGCTGTAGGTGAAATTACACCACATATTAATAAATTTAACTATGCATTTGGAAAGATTAATATTTCTGATACACCTTGGAATATTATTAAGACATCTTTTGCAGGTCATGAGTGGATTGTGCTTGTTCTTGCATTACTGATTCCGGTATTGGCTTATGCAACACAGTTATTGAATATTAAGCTTATGCCACAGGCTGGTGGAAATAATGATCAGATGGCAAAGCAGATGAAAACCATGAATACAATGATGCCATTGATGTCATTGTTCTTCTGCTTTATTACACCAACCGGTTTGGGTATTTACTGGGTTGTAAGTGCATTGGTTCGTGCAGTTCATCAGT
>ERZ780076.805-NODE-805-length-12360-cov-2.895490_pt1 | contig 12360 bp, 8 predicted proteins | sample MGYA00511022_ERZ780076 | MGnify/ENA primary metagenome ERZ780076 (study PRJEB29588, sample SAMEA2148733) | human gut metagenome | biome: human gut; feature: human-associated habitat; material: faeces | place: Denmark | collected 2008/2010 ... | reverse complement strand
TGACTGTATTCTGTATATCTGGTCAAGCATTTCAGATGGTCTTAAATCCCTGACTTTGCCGTTAAGTGTAGATGCACAGAAACGGCATCCCATACGGCATCCAACCTGTGAAGATATACATACTGAATTACCATGATGATATTTCATGAGTACACTTTCAACATAATTACCATCCGATAATCTGAACAGATATTTTTCTGTTCCGTCAAGCTTTGAATGCTGTACCCTGACAGGCTCTAAGCATACATATTCTGATGTTTCCTTTAACTTCTGTCTTAATGCATTAGAAAGGTTGGTACATTCATCAAAGCTGTCTGCCAGCTTTTCATGCATCCACTGATATAGCTGCGAAGCCCTGAACTTCTTTTCACCAAGTCCAGCCATATATGTTACAAGTTCGTCATAATTAAGTGACTTAATATCTGTCATGTCTATTCTCTCCTAAGTTTTGCAACAAAGAACCCATCTGTTCCGCCATTCTTTCCCGGCAGAATCTGTCTGTATTCTATCTTCTTAAAGCCATATTCTTTACATAACCAGTCAGCATTGGCTTCATTCTCTTCTGAATTAATTGTACATGTACTGTACATCATTATACCACCCTGCTTAACATATGCCTGTACAACAGAAAGTATGCTCTGCTGAAGCTCTTTTAATGAAACAAGCTTGTCCTCTGTTATATTATATCTGATATCAGGCTTTCTTCCCATAACACCGAGTCCTGAGCATGGAAGGTCTGCTATAACAACATCTGCCTTCTCTCTCATAGATTCATCCATTACGAGTGCATCTTTTACCTGAACTTCTATATTATTAAGTCCTAGCCTTGATATATTTTCTTCAATAAGTCCTGCCTTATAATCTGATACATCCCTTGAATATACTTTACCATCAGTGCCAACACTTATTGCAGCATTAACACTCTTGCCTCCTGGTGCTGCGCACACATCAATTACTGTGTCCCCAGCCTTAAATCCAGTCATATATCCTGCTGTCATGGAGCTTATATCCTGTATCTGGTACAGACCATCCCTGAAACTCTTAAGTCCGGCTATATAATCATAGTCCTTAATCTCTAAAGCATATGGTATACCTTCAACATCCGCCACAGATACATTTTCCTGTGAAAGAATCCTCTTTATCTCTTCAACCGGCGCCTTTGCTGTATTACATCTTACATAAGTCTTTTTTTCCTGCTTAAAGCCTGCAAGAATTTTCTCAGTCTTATCAATACCTAACTGACTATGCCCCAATTTAACTATCCATAATGGCATTGAGTATTTTACAGAAAGGTACTGTTCAATATCCTTATTCCTGTCAGGATATGTAATATTGTCTTTATTTCTTGCAATGTTTCTTAAGACTCCGTTCACAAAGCCCTTAAGTCCTGTGAATCCACGTTTTGTAGCCAGCTTTACAGCCTCATTGCACACTGCTGAACCCGGAATATTATCCATATATATTATCTGGTATACAGACATTTCACATATATTTCTTATAAGTGGTTTCATCTTTCTTACAGGAGTCTTTGAAAACTGGTCTATTATATAGTCAAGTTCAATTCTGTTCTCAATCGTTCCTAGTGATAATCTGCTTATAAATGCTCTCTTATTCTTATCAAGATACTGGTACTTTGTCAGTGCATTATTAATGAGAAGGTGTGAAAATTCACCCTTCTCATTGATTTCCATAAGTATATCCAGTATAACTGCCCTTAAATTCACCGAATCAGTCACGGCGTCTTCCTCCAAATAAATAAATCAGTCTTAAAAGCTGTAAAATTGCTGTGGCTGCTGCCGCAACATATGTCATGGCTGCTGCTGAAAGCACTTTTCTTGCCTGTCTGTTCTCATCTCCATATAGGAATCCTTCTGATTCAAGAAGCTGTAATGCTCTTGCCGAAGCATTAAACTCAACCGGTAATGTTACAAGCTGGAAAAGTACTGCCAGACTGAACATAAGAATACCAATATCTATAAGTATATTAGTTGAGCCAAATATAAGTCCAAGCACAATAAGTATCCATGATACCTGCGAACCGACACTGGCTAACGGAAAAAGTGCTGTTCTGAAGCTTAAAGGACCATATCCGTAAGCATGCTGTATTGCATGTCCTGTTTCATGGGCTGCAACTCCGATAGCAGCAACAGATGTTGAATTATAAACAGAATCTGACAGGTTAAGTGTCTTATTTCTTGGATTATAATTATCTGTCAGGCTTCCTGATACTCTCTGAATAGATACATCGTATATTCCCTGGCTTCTTAAAAGCTGCTCTGCGACCATTGCGCCTGTCATTCCTTTTGAAGATGACACCCTGGAATACTTGTTAAATGTGCTTTTTACCTTTACCTGTGCTATCAGTGCAATAACGCATGATATTATTATCAGAATGTACATTGGATCATAGTAATATCCATATCCATAATAACCATATAAAGCTACCATAATACCTCTTTTCTGAACCATTTAAGATTCTGCTTATTCTCCTAACATTACACCTGCTTCTAACTGGTTGCCTCTTAAGAACGAACCGCTGTCCATTCTCTTCTTACCTTCTAACTGAACCTCATTAACAACTAAATACCCCTGTCCACAGGCTATTGTAAATGTGTTCTTTCCTACCGTAACAACCTGTCCCGGCTTAACTTCTTCTGTCTGTACTTCACTGATATTATCTGCAACATCTGCATCCCATATCTTTAACATTTTACCGTCTATATAAGTAAATGCACTAGGCCATGGATTAAGTCCTCTTATAAGTCTTTCAAGTTCAGCTGCACTCTTATTGAAATCCATCTTACCAAATGACTTATGAAGCATTTTTACATAAGTGCTTTCTGAATCATCCTGCTTAACAGGAGTAATAGTTCCAGCTTCAAGTCCTTCAAGTGTCTTAACCAAAAGATGCGCACCGACATCACTTAATCTGTCAAAAAGACTTCCGCCCGTCTCTTTAGCATCAAGCTTCACCTTCTCAACCATCAGGATATCTCCTGTATCAAGGCCTTCATCCATCTTCATGGTTGTAACACCTGAATACTCACAGCCATCAATAACTGCCCACTGGATTGGCGATGCACCTCTGTACTTAGGAAGAAGTGATGCATGTACATTGATACAGCCGTATCTTGGCATGTTAATAATACTTGCCGGCAGTAACTGTCCAAATGCAACGACAACAATTACATCTGCATTATATGTTCTTAATTCTTCTACAAATGCTTCATCTCTTGCTCTCTCCGGCTGTAACACTGTGATTCCATGCGCCACAGCTTCCTCCTTAACTGGAGAGAAAACAAGTGATTTGCTTCTTCCCCTTGGCTTATCAGGCTGTGTAACAACTGCTGCCACATCATGTCCTGCTTCGATTATTGCTTTAAGTGTCCCTACAGCAAAATCGGGTGTACCCATAAATACTACTCGCATTCTGTTCCCCTTTTCATTAATTATTCTTCTTCAATGTCATCTGTAGATAGAAGTTCTCCTTCTACTTTATCAACATACATTATACCATCAAGATGGTCAATCTCATGAAGAAGGCATCTTGCAAGAAGCTCCTCTCCTTCTACTATAATCTCTTCCATATTCTCATTAAGAGCCTTAACCTTGGCATAATTAGGTCTTGTAACCTCACCTGTCTTTCCAGGTACACTTAGGCATCCTTCAAGCCCTGTCTGACTTCCTCTTGTCTCTAATACAACAGGATTGATAAGAACAATAGGATCATCTCCACAGTCAATAACAACAAGTCTCTTTCTGATTCCAACCTGAGGTGCTGCAAGACCTACACCGTTAGCTTCATACATTGTATCAAACATATCATCAATAAGCTCTTCAATTCTTGGTGTCATCTCTGTAATCTCTTTTGCCTTGGCTCTTAGTATATCATCTCCAAGTGTTCTAATATTTCTTATTGCCATATATTCCTCCTCGCAATCATCCATTAATATCGTATTGTACATTAATATTCTTAAAAGCCTGATTTCCAACAATATTAACATCAAGCTTTTCATGTATACTGTTAAGAACTTCCCTGTCTTTATGTTTTACATAGATTATCTTACTATACACATCTTTAATCTTATATATAGGTGCATCTGCCGGACCTATACACATAAGTCCTTTATACTTACAGTTGTTATCCACAAATGCTTTAACCCACGCTGCACTCTTTGTCAATAACATCTCATCTGGTGAAGATAACATAATCTTCATAAGATTATCCGCCGGCGGATATCCACACAGCTTTCTGTAAGCAATTTCCTGCTCATAGAAAGCATTATAATCCTGATTAGCCGCACTAACAATACTAAAATGCTCCGGCGTATAAGTCTGTATAACTACATTGCCGCTTTTTTCTGCTCTTCCTGCCCTTCCAGCCGCCTGTGTAAGAAGCTGGAAAGTTCTCTCAGAAGCCCTGTAATCACTGGAATAAAGTGACATATCTGCCGCAAGCACTCCCATAAGCGTTACATTTGGAAAATCATGTCCTTTAACAATCATCTGAGTTCCAATAAGAATATCCGCATTACCATTGGCGAATTCCGACAGAATCTTTTCATGTCCATCCTTGCCTCTTGTAGTGTCCATATCCATTCTTAGCACTCTTGCCTGTGGAAATGTTTTCTTAACCTGTGCTTCAACACCTTCTGTTCCTGCCCTGAAGCCCGAAACATATCTTGAACCGCATGAAGGACATACAGTTATCTTAGGTGTTGTATATCCGCAGTAATGACACATCAGCCTTCCATCAGCATGCTCCGTAAGTGAAACATCACAGTGCGGGCATTTCATAACCTTTCCGCATGAACGGCATGATATAAAGCCAGCCACGCCTCTCTTATTAAGGAAAAGCATTATCTGCTCATGCTTTGCAAGTCTGTCACTCATCAGTTCTCTTAATCTGTTGCTGAATATCGTCCTGTTTCCAAGCCTTAATTCTTCTCTCAGATCAACAATATCAACTGCTGGAAGTCCTCCGCTTCCCGCCCTGCTGTCAAGTGTAATAAGCTGTATATGTCCATTCATTGCCGCATAGTAGCTTTCCATTGAAGGAGTCGCAGAACCAAGTATCACTGAAGCGCCTGCTTCCTTTGCAATATGGCATGCAACCTCTCTTGCATGATATCTTGGAACAGTCTCTGACTTATAAGCTCCTTCATGCTCTTCATCTATTACTATAAGGCCTATATTTGAAAATGGTGTGAACAACGCCGAACGCGGTCCAATCATTACACTTATATCACCTCTCTGTGCCCGCAGAAACTGGTCATACCGCTCTCCCTTTGACATACGGGAATTCATAATAGATACCTTATCCCCGAATCTGTGGTAAAACCTCTGCACAGTCTGAAATGTAAGTGCAATCTCCGGTATAAGCACAATTGCCTGTCTTCCATGATTAAGGACATGCTCAATTGTCTCAAGATACACCTCAGTCTTTCCGCTCCCTGTAACACCATGAAGCAGATATGTCTTATAATCACCATTATCATAGTCAGCTATTATTGTATCCACAGCGTTTTTCTGCTGTTCATTAAGTTCGATACGCTTTCTTTCTCCGGTAACATTTCTTACAGGATTCCTATACATATCTTCTGACCTGACTTCGGCAATCCCCATATCTTCAAACGCCTTGACCGTCTGTGCCGTGATATTAAGCTTGGATTTAATAATACTTTCATCTATTACAGGTTCCTTAATCAGTGCCTCTAACAATCTGTATCTTGCTTTTGCATTTTTCTTTGCAAATGTATCAAGATACTTCTGCGCCTGTGCCGCGTCAATAATAAGATTAACCGAGTGTTTTTCCTTCTGTTTAACCTTATCCTTTACAGGAATAACCGTCTTAATTGCCTGATTCATGGTACAACCATAATTGTGCTTCAGCCACGCCGCAAGCTTTAACATTCTGCTTACTGCAGTGACCTTTCCCTCAGTAATTCCTGTAATATATTTTATCTTTTCAACAGGATATGCAGCCTTGTCTCCCAAACCTACAACATACCCTGTTATCTGCCTGTTTCCTGCTCCAAAAGGAATATCAACTGACATTCCCAGTTCAATTACATCCACCAATTCATCCGGAACTGCATACTGGAATGTCTTATCAAGCTGTTCATGTGAAATGTCTATTATTACATCTGCGTACATTAATTACCCTTCAATTCTTCAAGCACTTCTTTGATAAGCACCCTCTCATCCATAGGATACTTCACACCCTTAATCTCCTGATAATCCTCATGACCTTTACCCGCAAGAACAATAATATCACCCGGTTCGCCATGTTCTATCGCATACTTAATAGCTTCTTTTCTGTCTGTAATATCAACATGCTTTCCGGTAGTCTTAGCAATTCCAGTCTTGATATCTTCTATAATTGCCTCCGGCTCTTCAAATCTTGGATTATCTGATGTGATAATAGTAAGGTCAGCAAGTTTTCCTGAAACCTCGCCCATCTCATATCTTCTTTCCTTGGAGCGGTTACCACCACATCCAAACAGGCATACAAGTCTGTGAGGGTGATATTCCTTAAGAGTTGTAAGTATACTCTCTAAAGCCATTGCATTATGAGCATAATCTATCATTAATGTAAAATCATCCGAAACCTTTACAAGCTCAATTCTTCCCTTAACCCTAACATGCTTAAGAGTTTCCTTAAGTGCCTCTTCGTCAACATCGAAATGCCTTGTAATTGCTATTGCACATAATGAATTGTATACAGAAAACTTACCCGGAAGATTAAGTTCAACCTTCATATTAACAAGTCCTGTACAGTCATATGTAAGACCAATTTTACCCGGTTCATGTAAAAGTTCAATATTTTCAGCCTTAATATCAGCATTATCTCCGATACCATAGCTTTCAACCTTACATATAGCTCCCCTAAGGATATCCTGGGTATGCTTATCATCAGCATTAACGATACCAACCTTGCACTGCTTGAATAACTTTGCCTTACAGTTAAGGTAATCCTCAAATGACTCATGCTCATTAGGTCCGATATGGTCGGGCTCAAGATTAGTAAACACTCCTATATCGAACATAATACCTGCTGTTCTGTCAAGCTTAAGTCCCTGCGAAGACACCTCCATAACAACTGCCTTACAGCCAGCGTCTACCATCTTTGCAAATGACTGGTGAATCTCTATTGATTCAGGTGTTGTATTATGTGCCGGAATCGCTTCATCCCCGATAATAGTCTCAATTGTTCCAATAAGTCCAGTCTTAATGCCGCATGCCTCAAGCACATTTTTAACCATATAAGTGGTTGTTGTCTTTCCCTTAGTTCCTGTTATTCCTATTGTAAACAGCTTCTTATCAGGATTGCCATATATTGCTGCCGACATAAGTGCAAGCGCAAGCCTTGTGTTATCCGTGCTAACAACTGCTGCCTTGCAATCCTTAGCTTCGTACTCGCCATCAAGAACAACAATTACAGATGCCTTATCCTTAATCTGGTCAATATATTTATGTCCATCACTCACAGCACCCTTAATGCATACAAATGCATATCCATCCTGCATTTTTCTTGAATCAGATGTAATTCCGGTAACATCCACATCAGTATCACCGCATACAACACTGTATCTGAAGTCTGCAGTTTCATTTTCTGAACATATTTTTAATATCTCTGAAAGCTTCATACATTAGTCTCCTTATTTTATAATATATATTACTTACATTACTGCTGCTTTAGAAGTGTTTCAAACTCTTCCATTGTCATCTCAACCTTTCTTGGCTTGGTTCCAAGCTCCGGTCCTACTACCTTCGCATCTGCAAGCTGGTCCATAATTCGTCCTGCCCTGTTAAAGCCAATCTTGAAATGTCTCTGCAGACTTCCTATTGAGCCTTTTTCATTCTCAATAACGAATCTTCCTGCTTCAGCAAAAAGCGAATCTCTCTCATCATCGCCTTTACTGCTGCCAGGCATGCTCTCCTGACTTACAGTAGCCTGTGCAATACTCTCATCATAAGATACTTCCTCTGCATTCTCCTTAAGGAAAGATACAACATTTTCAACCTCTTCATCAGATACGAATGCGCCCTGTACACGCAGCGGCTTTGGAAGATTAGATGGGAAGTAGAGCATATCTCCCTTTCCAAGCAGCTTCTCAGCACCATTCATATCAATGATAACTCTTGAATCAATTCCCGAAGATACTGCAAATGCTATCTTAGACGGAATATTTGCCTTGATAAGTCCTGTTACTACATTAACAGAAGGTCTCTGCGTTGCTATAACCATATGTATTCCGGCCGCTCTAGCAAGCTGAGCCAGACGGCATATTGCATCTTCGACCTCACCCGGTGCAACCATCATAAGGTCAGCAAGCTCATCTATGATAATGACAATCTGTGGAAGCTTCTCCATTGGAGGGTCTATGCCCTCCTTATTCTTCTTGACAACAACATCATTATATCCCTTTATATTACGAACCTGCATTGCCGCGAACTTCTTATATCTGTCTGTCATCTCATTAACAGCCCAGTTAAGCGCTCCCGCAGCCTTCTTAGGATCAGTTACAACCGGTAATAACAAATGTGGTATTCCATTATATACACTTAGCTCAACAACCTTAGGGTCAACCATTATAAGTCTTACATCTTCCGGCTTTGCCTTATAAAGAATACTCATAATAATTGTGTTGATACATACTGATTTACCTGAACCTGTTGCTCCGGCAATAAGCATATGCGGCATCTTCGCAATATCCGCAATAATAGTCTTTCCTGCAATATCCTTACCAACTCCGAATGATATTGCTGACTGGCTTTCCTTGAATTCCTTAGACTCAACCAGTTCCCTGAAATATACACTTCCGGCTTCCTTATTAGGAACTTCAATACCTATAGCTGCCTTGCCCGGAATTGGTGCTTCAATTCTTATATCGGCGGCTGCCAGATTAAGCTTGATATCATCTGATAAAGAAACAATCTTGCTTACCTTGACACCCTGTTCCGGCTGTAACTCATATCTTGTAACTGTAGGTCCGCAGCTTATATCAGTTATAGTAACTTTAACACCGAAAGTAAGCAGTGTCTCCTGTAACCTCTGTGCAGTTACTCTGTATTCAGACTTTCCACCAGACGCTGCACCTGGATTTCTCTTTAATAAGCTTACCGGTGGGAACTTGTATGCTTTCTTAGGCTTATTCACAGGCTTGACCTGTACTTCAGTCTTCTGCTCATCACTTAACTGTTCACTGCCCTGCTGCCCATTATTCTGGTTCACACTATTTTCTCTGTATTCTTCATTAGTCACATCATTTTCATATATATTATCATTATCTGATACATAATCATTATCATATGATGCAGTATTATCCTCTGGCATGTTTCCGGCCACTTCATCATCAACCATATAATCATCTGGCTGTATCTGCTGCATATGAGACTCATAGTCAGCATACACTGGCTCATCAGCCACATTTCCTGCTACACCTGCATTACTATCGCAATCATAAGCAAGCTCAAATTCATCTTCATCTGGCTCATAGATATCCTGTGTATACTGGTCATTACGTTCAGTATCAACATGAATTTCATGTATATCAATATCCTGTGCCAGTTCTTCATCCGTTCCTGTTATAAGAGTATCAGATGTTACTCCACGGACAACATTATTCATACGTGCATTGGCAAGATATTCTTCTCTTGCTTTCTTTTCCGCAAGCTGCTTTTCTTTCTTTTCAATCTTCTTAAGCCTTGCCTTAGCACGCTCTTCTTCCCTTAACCTGCGGTATTCATCATCAGACATGTCATTCTGTCTGCCTGCTGAATGTTCTTTGTATGCTGAATAATCCTCTCTTGCTTCCTGCATAATGCGCTGGCTGCCGTTTCCAACCTTCTTAAGCCCGGATATAAAAGACCTCTCCGTAATTATAACCAGACATATTATTGCAAGTATCATAAGTATTACGAATGTTCCAATTGAACCTATAGGGCTAAGTACCTTGCATAGCAATCCGCCAAAAAATCCACCCCCGGCTTTATAATCAGCACAATATGTAAATATACTTCCTAATCCATTATCTGCAATATCCGGTTTATTATATAAACACTGAATCATTGCACATAATACAACAAACAATCCATATCCTGCTGCCGTCTTAATTCTCGCGACACGAAGCAGTTCTCTGTTTACCATAAGAAAGATTATGCTTACTGCAAGAATTACAGGAAATATGTATTCCATAACTCCAAATAAGCCAAACATAAGCCATTTAATCCCTCTTCCCAATGTTCCTGCAAGATTAAAATTACTTAATACCATTATTATTGCACAGGCAATTGAAAAAAGAATAATACAATCATTCTTCAACTGGTCAGCCTGTGTCTGGACATTTTTCTTAGTCTGTTTCTTTCTCCCCTGAGCAGTCGTCTTTTTCCCTTGAGTATTAGTTTTTCTGCTTTGACTGGTATTCTTTCTACCATTATTGCTGGCTGTTTTTGCCATAAACCTTCACTCCTTCATATATTCATCACGCATCATGATATTATACCATTTATCTAATCTCAAGGCAAATAAATGTGCATTCTTCAAAACACAGAAAAAGCGGAATACACACATAACTGTGCATATCCCGCCTGTCATACATATGTATTTAATTACTCATCAAATATACTTACAATCTCGCCTTCCATAATCTTGTTCATATTCTTTACTGCACAGAAATTACCACACATAGAACATGTATCTTCCTTCTCAGGCTTAGATGAAGCTCTGTAAGCTCTTGCCTTCTCAGGGTCAATCGCAACGTCAAACATTGCTTCCCAGTCAAGAACCTTTCTTGCCTTGTCCATCTTATAATCCCAGTCCATTGCACCCGGTACGCCCTTTGCAATATCAGCCGCATGTGCTGCAATCTTAGAAGCAATAATTCCTTCCTTAACATCATTAAGATCTGGTAATCTTAAATGTTCTGCAGGTGTTACATAGCACAGGAATGAAGCTCCGTAAGTAGCTGCGATAGCTCCACCAATTGCTGCTGTAATGTGATCATATCCTGGAGCTATATCAGTAACAAGAGGTCCTAATACATAGAAAGGTGCTCCCTTGCATATTGTCTGCTGAATCTCCATATTAGCCTTAATCTGGTTAAGAGGCATATGTCCTGGTCCTTCAACCATAACCTGGACATCCTTCTCCCATGCTCTTCTTGTAAGCTCGCCAAGTGTAACAAGTTCTTCAATCTGTGAGATATCTGATGCATCCATAATACATCCCGGTCTGCACGCATCTCCAAGACTCATTGTAACATCATATTCTCGGCATATCTCAAGCACTCTGTCATAATATTCAAAGAATGGATTCTCATTTCCTGTCATCTCCATCCATGCATATATGATAGAACCGCCTCTTGATACAATATTCATAAGTCTCTTATCTGCTCTGAACTTCTTAGCTGTAGCCTTGTTGATACCACAGTGTATAGTCATGAAATCAACGCCGTCTTTAGCATGCATTTCTACAACATCAAGCCACTCCTGTGCAGTGATATCCTTAAGTGCCTTATGATAATATACAACTGCATCATATATAGGAACTGTTCCAATTGTTGCCGGACATTCTGATGTCAGCTTTCTTCTGAACTTCTGTGTATCTCCGAAAGAAGAAAGATCCATGATAGCTTCCGCACCCATCTTTACAGCGTTATTAACCTTGTCAAGCTCCATATCAAGATCCACGCAGTCTCTTGAAGTTCCAAGATTAACATTAATCTTAGTTCTTAACTTATTTCCGATACCATTAGGGTCAAGACATTTATGATTCTTATTGGCAGGAATGATAACCTGTCCCTTAGCTATAAGCTGTCTTAAACTCTCGACATCTATATTTTCTTTCTTTGCAACAATTTCCATTTCTTTAGTAACAATGCCTTTTCTTGCAGCATCCATCTGTGTTGCGTATTCCATATGTATTCCTCCATTCTGGGTAATTAACAGGAAAAATCATAAGCCTTGTGGAAATTCGATATTGAAACAATCAAATGAAGAGCTAAAAAGCCCTTTTAAGAATCCCTACGGTGGCATTATCCACATCAGGTTATGGGTCGGAACTTAATCCCTCTCAGCAGCCACTGCTTACACAGCCCTTATGCTCCCCTGTATATATAACATGTGCTAAGTATAACAAATGTGTTGTATTTGTCAATCATTCTTATTCTCATCTTGACTCTGTTCGCAGCTCATACGCACAGACAGCCGCACATAAGTGCGGCTGTCCCTTGCTGTTTTTTTATTTTCATCATCAGAAGCTGCTTCTGCAAAGCCCTGACGCTTTCTTGCCATCTCATCGCTTGCAAGATACTCATCGTATGTTGTTATCTTATCAATAAGTTTACCACCCGGAAC
>ERZ780076.802-NODE-802-length-12405-cov-3.730283_pt1 | contig 12405 bp, 9 predicted proteins | sample MGYA00511022_ERZ780076 | MGnify/ENA primary metagenome ERZ780076 (study PRJEB29588, sample SAMEA2148733) | human gut metagenome | biome: human gut; feature: human-associated habitat; material: faeces | place: Denmark | collected 2008/2010 ... | reverse complement strand
CCCCCCCCCCCCCGCCCCCCCCCCCCCCCCCCCAGCCACTGCAACGGCTCGCACAGACGGAGGTTCATCTCCTCGGGCAGACCGCCCACATTGTGATGGCTCTTGATGGTCTTGCCCGTAATGTTCAGGCTCTCGATGCGGTCGGGATAAATGGTGCCTTGCGCCAACCAGCGGGCATCGGTTATCTTGTGCGCTTCGGCATCGAAGACCTCGATAAAATCGCGGCCGATGATTTTACGTTTCTGCTCAGGCTCGGTCACTCCCTCCAAATCCTTGAAGAACTTCTCGCTGGCATCCACGCCAATCACATTCAGCCCCAGACACTCGTAGTCGTGCATCACATTCCTGAACTCATTCTTACGAAGCAGCCCGTGGTCCACAAAGATACAGGTCAGGTTCTTGCCGATGGCACGATGCAGCAGCACGGCGGCTACCGAAGAATCCACACCGCCACTCAGTCCCAGGATAACGCGGTCGTTGCCAAGCTGCTCCTTCAGTTCGGCCACAGTAGTATCTACAAACGAGGCGGCGCTCCAGCTCTGGCTGCAACCGCAAACGTCTACCACGAAGTTGCGCAGCATCTGCGTACCGTCCTCGCTGTGGAACACTTCCGGATGGAACTGCACACCCCACATCTTCTCACCCGTCACCTGGTAAGCGGCAATCGCCACCTTGTCCGTAGAAGCTATAGTCTTGAAGTTATCGGGAATGGCGGTAATCGTGTCTCCGTGGCTCATCCACACCTGGCTATTTTCCCTTACCCCCTTGAAAAGGACGTTCTCCGAATCGAAGGAACCGAGATGGGCACGTCCGTACTCGCGAGTACCGGCGGGTTCCACCCGTCCACCGTTGCTGTAGGAGATAAACTGCGCACCGTAGCAGATACCCAGAATGGGGTATTTTCCACGAATCCCACTCAAATCTACCTTGAATGCACTCTTATCATAAACAGAAAAGGGGCTACCCGAAAGGATAACTCCTTTTACACTCTCATCTCCGTGTGGAAATTTGTTGTAAGGTACAATCTCGCAATAGACATTCAGTTCGCGCAGCCGGCGGCCGATGAGCTGCGTGGTTTGCGAACCGAAATCAAGAATAATAATCTTCTCTTGCATATAAATCCGTATAGACTTTAATAAATGATTTGCAAAAGTAGAAAAAGTAAAGGAATTATCAGGGATAATGTGACAGAAAAACGTTTTTTTTCAAAAAACAGCTTTAAATTCAGGCTAGAACTATCCACAAGGATACTAAAAGCTATTCTTACCACAACCGTGCTGTTTTCTTACCACAGCTATGCAACTTGCTTACCACAGCAATGTTATTTTCTTACCACAGCTGTGGTAAGATTACTGCTTAGTATAAAAAGGGACAGTTTCCAGCGGTACCGGGGAGAGTTAAATGCATTAGGGGATGTATCAAAAGCCATGAACGCTTTCATCATGTTATAATATTAGGCGCGGATTACGCGGAATAACGCGGATTCAATAAACTGAATCCGTAAAATCTGCGTTATCCGCACCTAAAATAAAGCGTTAAAGAAGGTTTTGACACATTCCCCTTACCCTTTTACTTCCTGATACATAAATCTTTTAATGCTCTTCTTTGCCGTTTTCTCGAACTCCTCGAAGTGTATCTTGACTTTTGTTATCTGGCAGTAGGCCGGTAATTGCAGATTCAATTCATTCCGATTGTCCTCCATAACCTTTTCGATGTCCGATTGTTCCATACCATGGGCGAATGCATCGTCAAAATCCGGATAGATAAGAGCCACGAGCTTGTCGTTCTGCAATACGATTAGTGATTCGGACACATAGGGCATGTTGTTCAGTTTGCTTTCAATCTCTTCGGGATAGATGTTCTGGCCACTGGCTGTGAGCAACATGTTTTTGCTGCGTCCGCGGACAGTGACATATCCTTCGGTATCCATCGTTGCAAGGTCGCCGGTGTGCAGCCAGCCGTTTACATCGATGATTTGGGAAGTCGCTTCGGCATTTTTGTAATAGCCCAGCATCAGATTGGCACCTTTACAGATTATTTCTCCTGCCACGTTCTGAGGGTCGGGAGAGTCTATCTTTACTTCCATGCGGCTGGTTGCCTTGCCACAAGAGGCCAGTTTCAATGTTTCCCAGCGGCTGGAACAAATGATGGGGCCGCATTCCGTCATTCCGTATGCAATGGTATAGGGGAAGCCTATCTGCTTCAGGAAGCGTTCCACTTCGGCATTGAACGGTGCTCCTCCGATGATTATTTCATCGAAATTACTGCCGAATACTTCCATTGCCTTTTTGCGCATGTCGGCCTTGATTTTATCGTTGACAATGGGCATCCGCAACAGCAGCTTGCCTATTTTATTGTCTATCCGGGGCAGGATGTCCTTCTTGATAATCTTCTCTACGATAAGCGGTACACACGAAATGACCCGTGGCCTTATTTCGGAGAATGACTGTGCAATAATCTTGGGAGACGGCATACGGGTAAGGAAATACAGATGGGCGCCTGCGGAAAAACCGTATAGAAAATCGTACACCATACCAAATACATGTCACAGAGGCAGCATGGATACAATATGGTCGCCCGGACGTACGGGGAGCATCTCATGGCAATATGCAACATTGGACCAAAGGCTGCGATAGGGGAGCATGACCCCTTTGGAATATCCCGTGGTGCCCGAAGTATAGTTGATGACAGCCAGTTCTTCGGGTGATTCCTCCTTGCGGTAGCTGATATGCTCGGGGCGGAAATTTTTTGGGAAACGTGTGCCATAGAGGACGTTGCGATGTTCGAAAGCCTCCATCAGCTGCTCGTTGCGGCAAACTACCGGAGTGAAGTCCGTCAGCAGTACGATACCCATCAGCAGGGGCATTGCCTCTTCATTGAGGTTTTCCCATGCCCGGTCGCCGACAAACAGCAGCTTGGCTTCGGAATGGTTGACGATGTTGTGGATATTGTCGGCCTTGAACTCATGCAGAATGGGAACGATGACAGCTCCATAGGTAACCGTCGCCAGAAAAGCGACTGCCCAATGTGCACTGTTACGTCCGCAAACGGCAATCTTGTCACCGGGCCTGATGCCGGCGCTTTCCAATACGATATGGAATTTGGCTATTTTCCGTGCTACATCTTTGTATTGCAGTGTAATTCCTTTGTAGTCTGTCAGGGCGTTGCGATCCCAGTTTTTAATAATGCTTTGTTCTATATAATCGATGAACCCTTGTTCTTGTTCCATTCAGCTGTTGCACACTTTAGTTAAAACTGCGCAAAGATAGGTCTTATAGTGATGCAAAGCAAATAGTTTCCACTTTTTTCTTGCCCTGGAACGGATAGAAACTTATCTGTAATTCTTATTCCTTGCTATTTTCCGAAATAAGAAGCAGCTTGTCACCGGCATGAAGTTTTAATGTCCCGTTCGGAATGAGGTACTCATCGCCACGTTTTACAATCATCACCAGTGTGCCTTTGGGCAGGTTCATGTCTTTCAGGGTGTCTGCCTGCTCCAGCATTTCTTGTGTAATGGTCATGTCGTGCAGGTTGGAGTCAATCTCTTCGGGCAGCTCAACTCCGAAATCATTTCCGGTCTTTTCCAGCGGGGTGGAGAGGCCAAGCAGCCGGGCTACCCAGGAGACTGTGGTACCCTGGATGACCAGTGAGACGATGGTTATAAAGAATACTATGTTGAAAATGACATGGGCGCCGGGCACATTAGCCACCACGGGATAAGTGGCAAAAATAATGGGTACTGCGCCACGTAATCCTACCCACGATACGAATAGCCGTGACTTGAGGGTGATTCTCTTGCCAAAAGGCAGCAGGCAGAGAAAAACACTGAGAGGACGTCCCACAACAATCATGAATACGCCGATGAGTAATGCCACGACTGCAACTTCCAGCATCTCATGGGGGTTGACGAGCAGACCGAGGCAGAGGAACATGATGATTTGGAAAAGCCAGGTCAGTCCATCCATAAAAGTATAAATCTCTTTCCGGTACATGATTTTGTTATTGCCTACCATCATTCCGGCGATATACACGGCCAGGTAACCGTTGCCTTTCAGCAGGTCGGTGATGGAGAAGGTGAAGAATACAAAAGACAGCAACAGGATAGGATAGAGTGCCTGGTTGTCTATATTCAGCCGGTTCAGCATAAGGATAGCCAGCTTTCCGAGGAAATAACCGGTTGCGGCACCGACAATGAACTGTATGGCAAAAGAGCCTAATATCTGGGGAACTCCCATTCCGGAGGACTGGATGAATTGAATCAGCACGATTGTCAGCATATATGCCATCGGGTCGTTACTACCGCTTTCCAGTTCCAGCATGGGGCGCAGATTATGCTTCAGGTTCATTTTTTGTGAACGCAGAATGGCGAATACAGAGGCTGAGTCGGTAGATGACATGGTGGATGCAAGCAAAAGGGAGGTTATCAACGGCAGGTGGATGTTGGTCCAGCTCATGCCGGACAGCCACCAGATAAATAATCCGGTAAAAAGGGCCGTGAGCAGCACTCCTGCAGTTGACAAAACAATGCCGGGAGTCAATATGGGCTTTATCTCCGTAAACTTGGTGTCCATGCCACCGGAGAACAGAATGATGCTGAGTGCAACCATGCCGATGAACTGTGCTTCCTTGGCGTTGTGGAACTGCAATCCCAATCCGTCACTGCCGAACAGCATACCGACGACAAGGAAAAGCAATAACGCAGGTACTCCGAAACGGTAGCCGGTCTTGCCGACAATGATGCTGACGAAAAGTAATATGGAACCTATAAGTAGTATGTTTCCTGCTGTAAATATCATAAATTCTATGCTATATAGTTTGAAATGTGATGTTTCTTATGTCTAATAGTACAAAGATATGCATTGTGTTTAACAAATACAAATCTAAAATAGTTCAATTGAACTTTAAAATAAAGGTGGTTTCTTTACCGGGCAATAAGGATAAATTTCCGCCGGAAAGCCTCATTATTTGCCGGGAAATACTCAATCCAATACCGCTTCCACCCTCTTTGGTCGTAAAGAAGGGGATAAATATGTGTTCGGCAATGTCATTGGGAATGGCAGGTCCGTTGTTGGAAATTTCTATCAGTATGGCTTCCGCTTCATTGCAGTAGGCACGTATGTTGATATGTCCTTCTTTATCTGTATTTTTATCCGATTCGATGGCTTGTATGGCATTTTTCAGTAAGTTGATGACTACTTGTGATACCAGGTTCTCATCGGCATATAGAATGAGGTCGCTTGGCGCGATGTCCGTATGAAAGGTGACCCGGACATCGGGGTGCTGGTGACGGGCGAGTTCGACCATCCGCTCGATAAAACTTTTTACATAGAACAAGGATGGTTCGGGGGTGGGAATACGGGTGAATTTCCGGTATGATTCCACAAAAGAGAGCAGGCCCTTGCCCGTGCTGCTGATAGTCTGCAGGCCGTTTCTGATTTCTTCTTTGGAGGCTTGTGCCTCGGTCAGTTCCAGCAGTGTATCGCTCAGGGAGGTTATGGGAGTGACGGCGTTCATTATTTCGTGCGTCAGTACGCGGGTAAGCCTAATCCAGGAATCTATTTCCTTTTCATCCAGCTCGTTGTTGATGTCGTTCAAGGCGAGGATGCGCAGATGCTCTTTACGGACTGTGATGTCGCTGACGCGGACAGACATGTTGACAGTGCCTCGCTCGTTGTTGAAAGGCATTTGCAATTTGTCTCCCGGGCGGCAATTGGCAAGAAGGGACGAAAGACGCGGGTCCACGCGGTTCAGCTGGCTGACGTGGGTAAAGACATTGAGGCCCAGCAAACGGAGGGCTTCGCTGTTTTTCTGATATACGGCACCATTGTCGTTCAGCACGAGGATGCCGGTATTCACGCAGTCCAGGATGAGTTCGTAGTACTTTTCTTGCTGGGCTGTTTCACTTTTCACATTATAAAGTATATGGGCAACCCGGTTCAATGCACGGTTTACGAGGCGTGCGTCGGCAGTGTTTTCCGTTTCGGAGAAGTGGATGGCATTGTCGTTGTTTTCGATGGCGTCGAGCATGAAAAGCACCTTCCGCACATGATGGCGGTATAACTTCTGCTGCCAGTACAAGGCTATGGGAAGCAGCGCGGTACAGAGCGCGCCCCAAAATACGTCTACAGTCCACATCACCCCTGCAAGGAGTGCTACTGCCAGACTGACGGCAACGCGGAATGAATAATTAAAGGCCATACTTCTTCATTTTGTTGTACAACGTCTGGCGGGTGATACCCAGTTGTGCGGCGACGGCAGAGAGATTTCCGCTACATTTGTCGAGCGTCTTCCGTATCATCTGCATTTCCATTTCTTCGAGCGTGGATGCGGCTGCTTCGGGAGTGCCGGTTCGCCGTGCCAGCTGGAACAGTTCTGCAGGAAGGGTTTCGTTGTCACAGATGATAATGGCTTTTTCGATGGCATGTTCCAGTTCGCGGATATTGCCGTACCAGGGGTGGAGCGTAAGCTTCTCGCAGGCGCCGTCCGTCAGCTTGACGGGGGGCTTGTCATATTGCTTGCAGAAGCGGGCGATGAAAAGTTCTGCAAGGGGGATGATGTCTTCGGGCCGCTCGCGCAACGAGGGTATCTCGAGGTGTATCGTATTGATGCGGTACAGCAAGTCCTCGCGGAATTCGCCTTTTGCCACCATCTCGGGCAGATTGCGGTTTGTGGCGCAAATCAGCCGTATGTCTACGGGAATGGGAGTGTTGCTGCCTACACGGACAATGCTGCGGCGTTGGATGGCGGTCAGCAGTTTGGCTTGCAGATGGTAGGGGAGATTGCCTATTTCATCGAGAAAGAGGGTGCTGCGGCTGGCTGCTTCGAACTTGCCGGCACGGTCGGCATGGGCATCGGTGAAAGAGCCTTTTACGTGGCCGAACAGTTCGCTTTCGAAAAGGCTTTCGGTGACTGCACCCATATCCACACTTACCATCTCCTGCCGGTTGCGCGGTGAAAGGGAGTGAATTTCGCGTGCCAGCATCTCTTTACCGGTACCGTTCTCGCCCGTAATAAGGATATTGGCATCGGTAGAGGCCACTTTTTCCACCAAAAGGCGGAGCTGCTGCATGGCGGGGCTGTTTCCCCAATACATGTTGCGGGTATCTGCAAACAGGTGGCTGCTTTCTGCCGTACGTCCGGCATTTGGGCCATTGGCCGGAGATTTTGTTTCAGAAGCTGATACGGCATTCAGTAAGGTTTCCACCAGTTTCTGGTTGTTCCAGGGTTTTACGACGAAGTCTGTGGCTCCTTCCTTGATTCCCCGTACGGCAAGGTCAATGTCGGCATAGGCGGTAAACAGCACTACGGGCAGGGTGGGACATTGCTTCTTTATTTCATGGAGCCAGTATAGTCCCTCGTTGCCGGTATTGATGCCCGAGGTGAAGTTCATGTCAAGAAGAACCACTTGCCATGACCTTTCCCGCAATACGCTGGGCAGGGTTACGGGAGAGGGAAGTGTGATTATCCCTTCAAAATATGGCTTCAACAAAAGCTGCAAGGCGGTAAGTACGCCTCGGTTATCATCGACAATCAGGATGTTTCCGTTTTTTTTTGCCATAAACTATTTCTGTTTTCTGCAGGCAAAGTTAATGATTTATCTGTATTATATGCTTTATTCTATATTTTTGCTTACTAAGAATTAATCGTCCGACAGCTGTTGAATTATCGTCCAACAGTTATCGGACGATAATTCAACAGCTGTCGGACGATAATATAACGATTGTGGGACGAATAGATTTAAGTAAGATAGAAATTAGTTTGTAGCAACTTCAGTAAGAGCTCATGGCGGTACTGAAAAAATTTATAGCAGTTGCAGTTTGATGCCAAATGACAAGCTCAGATAATCCTTGGGTTTCAGATACTTGTTGGTGAAGGCGCTGACTACATATAGGTCACATGTACTTATTTCATAGAAGAAAGTGATTTCTTTGGCCGTGAACCGTCGTTGCGGGTCGATGTCGTAAGTGATGCGCTGTCCTAAGAATGCATGGATGCGTACCTTAGAGGAGAAACCATAATATCCTTTAGGGTAGCGTTCCGGTTCATTGACCCAGAATTCATCGCCGAATACCGTGTTCAGATACATACCGCAAGCCAGCGGTTCTACAGAAAAACGGCTCTGTTTTATTTGCAGGCTCCAGGGAAGGTAGTTCTGCTTGACAGTGAATGTCAGCTTGGTACGTTTGGAGTCATATTTGGGCAATACTCCGAAGAATACGTCTGTTTCCCATTGGTTTCTTCTGCCGTAATCCCATCCGGTACCGAATGACAGCAACCCCATATTGCCGGCAAACTGAATTTTGGTGTGCGTCGGAATCAAGGCCTCCCAATGCCTGCGGTAGCGGTGTACGCGGCGGTCATAACGGTTCTCTCTGGTCTGGCTTTCAATGACGGCATCCGGTTGCAGGTCCATCCATACGGTATCGTGTTCTATGATGAAGATGGTATCTCTCTCTTGTGAAAAAGCAGAAAAAGAGCATACCGACAAGAAGACGACGGCGCATGTCAGGTGATTAATAATATGCCACTTCGCGTTCATATCCGTCGGGGGTTATGGTGAATATATAGTAATTGCGGTTCTTCATGCAGTCGCTCATGTAATACATTATCCCATCTTCAAAGAGGTCTTTCTCGAAGCGATGGTGTTCGTGTGCGGATGTACAGAACTGCAGTCCGGGAAATTCCTTGATGTAACGCTGGAATACGTGTGCCACATTATTGTTGAACTCGTTGCAGAACGGGCGTATATGCATGGACACAACGGTTTTATCGAATTCCTCTTCACGGTCGCGTATCTGTGCGGCAAGAAACTCGAAGTCGGGAATGGGGCGGGAGTAGTCGAATTCGATGGCGTTGGTATTCAGGCAGACAAACTTTACCCGTCCTGCAATGAAGGAGAAATTGGGGTCTCCGAATATTGCGCGATAAGTCTCTTCACCCGTGCCCAGGCAGTCGTGGTTGCCGAGAAGTACCACATAGGGTATCTTGAGTTTGTTCATAATGTCCCGTTGCCAAAGGAACTCGTCTGTTACACCGAAGTCACTGACGTCTCCGCCATGAATGACGAAATCTATGTCGTCCCGCTTGTTGAGGTGGCTTACAAAGTCGGCAGTCTCGTCATACCAGCGCTGGGAGTCACCCATTGTTACGAACCGGATTGTTGTCTTGTTCTGGCAGTTCTGCTCTATTTGGGCAATGTTGTGGGCATTGACATCGGTTTCACCGCTGATGTGTACATCGTAAGGGTGATAATCTATCATGTCGCAGCCGGCCATGAGCAGGCATAGGAATGAAGGATATAAGAGTTTGGGGAATTTCATGTGCAGGTGCTTCATTTAATGTTTATACTCTATCTTTAGAAAACTGTGGACAAAGGTAAAGTTTTCATTCTTATGGATTCTTTTCTAATTTCCCTTTTTTTTGTTCTATGAGGCTGAACAGAGATTCGGCCTCTGTCTAATTTTTAGACGGGAGTGTCTAAAAATTAGACACCTTTGTCTTCTTCTGAAATGCAATATGCATTGATAATCAGATTTGTGCATTCTTTGGCACGCTTTCTGCAATATGAAAAGCAAGAAAATATATCTAATAAACGATAAACGGAATGAAACAAATCTATTATGTAATTCAGACTTTGCTGCGGGGACGCGGTTCGAATATCATCAAGGTCATTTCTTTGGGATTGGGATTGACGATGAGTATTCTGCTTTTCTCCCGCGTGGCATATGAACAGAGTTTTGACACTTGCTTCAAGGATTATGATAACTTGTATCAGGTATGGTCGATATTCTCGGTGAAAGGAGAGAAGTTTGAGCCTCAGGAGTGGAATTGCGGTCCCGTGGCAGGGGCCATTTTGGAGAACTTCCCCAAAGAGGTGGAGTCGGCAGTAAGTTTGAGCACGTCTATGGTATCTGCTCCTCTTTACAATGGAAGCGTGCGTCTTGATGACAGGAAGATTGCAGCCGATTCGCTGTTCTTCCGTACCATGGGTATCGACGTCCTGAACGGGAATCCCGAAAAGGATTTGGTGCAGAAGGATATTATTTTCTTGAGTGAACGCTTTGCAAGGAAAGTGTTCGGTGAGGAGAATCCTATAGGGAAAACGCTTAATTATGACCATCAGTTTGACCTGACGGTGAAGGGAATCTATGCCAATTTGCCTGAGAACGCCACAATCAATCCGGAAGCGGTTATCTCGATGCCTACCTTGTGGAGCCGCAACTGGAATAACTACTCGTGGAGCGGGGGAGACAGTTGGGTAGAGTTTATCCGTTTCCGTCCCGGTGCCGACAAATCTGTTGTCAATGCGCGTATTGATGCCATGATAGACAAATATCGCCCGGCAGAAGATAAGAAAGAGTACGGTTACACGGCTTTTGTGCAGCCCATCCGTGATACATACCGCAATTATGATGATGTGCAGCGGATGCGTGTCATCATGAGCATTCTTGGTCTAGCTATTCTTTTCATTGCGGCGTTGAACTATGTGCTGATTTCCATTTCCTCTTTGAGCTACCGCGCCAAGTCGGTAGGCGTACATAAATGCAGCGGTGCAAGCGGTGGCACGGTTTTCAGCATGTTTTTGCTGGAAACGGGTATCATCATTGCGGCGGCATTGCTGCTGATGGTGCTTATAATGCTTAACTTCCGCGATTTTGTGGAAGACACGGTCGTTGTAAAGCTCTCCACCTTGTTGGCTCCGGAGCGTATCTGGGTACCGTTGTCGGTAGTGCTTCTGTTGTTTATAGTGGGAGGCGTGTTGCCGGGCCGGCTCTTTGCGCGTATTCCCGTATCGCAGGTGTTCCGCCGCTATACCGAGGGGAAGAAGGGCTGGAAGCGCCCGTTGCTGTTTGTGCAGTTTGCAGGCGTGGCATTCATCAGTGGATTGATGTGTGTGGTGATGTCGCAATATCAGTATGTACTGAAAAAGGATATGGGGTATAATCCCAAGCAGATAGCCATAGGCAATGCCTACTGGGATAATGAAGCGACGCGTGACGCGGCTTATCAATTCTTCAAGGGATTGCCCTACGTGGAAGCGGTCTCCAGTGCCAACAGTACGCCCATTAGCGGATATAGCGGTTCGATGATTCATAGTGAGAGCGGGCAGGCACTTTTCTCTTGCCGTTCTTCTTATTTCATGCGCGAGGACTTTCCTGCTTTGATGGGCATGACTATGAAGACGGGACGTATGGCGCGCGATAAAGAGGAAGTCGTGGTGAACGAGACCTTTGCCGAGATGATGCGTTGGGGAGACGACGTCGTGGGCCGTACGGTATATACCGAAGGGAATACATTCAAGGTCGTAGGGCAGTTGAAGGATTTCCAGATAGAGAGTTTCAGAACCGAGAAGATGCCTTTCATAGCCCGGGGAAACAAGAATTTTTATGGAACGGTACATGTCCGTTTGAAAGAACCCTTTACCGAAAATCTGCAGAAGCTGAACCACGATGTAGCCGAGGCTTTCCATGACCAGACTATTGACTTTACCGGCTATGAGAAAAGAATAGAGAATAGTTATAATTCTGTCCGTGTATTCCGCAATGCCACTTTGATGGCGGCAGTGACCATGTTCTTCATCATGCTGATGGGGCTGATTGGGTATACCACCGATGAGGTGCGCCGCCGCAGCAAGGAGATTGCCATCCGCAAAGTGAACGGCGCAGAGGCTTCTGGCATCTTGGAAATGTTGTCAAGGGATATACTCGTTGTGGCAGCTCCGGCAGTTGTCATCGGTACGGTATTGGCATGGTATGTCAACGGAATGTGGATGGAACAGTTCGCGGAGCGTATTCCCGTCAGTTGGGCAGTATACGTACTGGTAGTGATGGCCAATTTGGTGATTATCGTAGCCTGCGTACTTTGGAAGTCCTGGCGGATAGCGAACGAGAACCCGGTAAACAGCATTAAGAGCGAATGATAATAATATTAATACATAGAATATCATGATTGAAATTAACAACATCAGCAAAGTATTCCGTACTTCGGAAGTAGAGACAGTAGCATTGAACCACGTCAGCCTCGATGTAAAGGAGGGGGAGTTTGTAGCCATTATGGGACCGTCAGGTTGCGGCAAGTCCACCTTGCTGAACATCCTCGGGCTGCTGGACAATCCTACGGAGGGCAGTTACAAGCTGCTCGGTCAGGAAGTAGCGGACTTGAAGGAAAAGGAACGTACCCGTGTGCGCAAGGGCAAGCTGGGATTCGTGTTCCAGAGCTTCAACCTGATAGACGAACTGAACGTCTACGAGAATGTGGAACTTCCCCTTACGTACCTCGGCGTGAAGGCAAGTGAGCGCAAACGCATGGTAGAGGATATTCTGAAGCGGATGAACATCAGCCACCGTGCCAAACACTTCCCGCAACAGCTTTCCGGCGGTCAGCAGCAGCGTGTGGCGATAGCCC
>ERZ780076.801-NODE-801-length-12417-cov-3.727229_pt1 | contig 12417 bp, 16 predicted proteins | sample MGYA00511022_ERZ780076 | MGnify/ENA primary metagenome ERZ780076 (study PRJEB29588, sample SAMEA2148733) | human gut metagenome | biome: human gut; feature: human-associated habitat; material: faeces | place: Denmark | collected 2008/2010 ... | reverse complement strand
GGAGCTTCTTCTTCACCAATGGGGAGACTGGCCAGAGCTATACAGAAATACTGATAAAACCGAAGCCACGGAGATAGTAATTATCGACAGTCAAATGAATTACCGAGGAAAACTTGACACTTACGTGATACCGCCACCCTCAAAAAAATATTTGCAAACTCTCCGGCCCTATGCTATAATAGTCCTGCTGGGATGGCCCGGCTTTTTTAAATGCCAGGTTTGCAAATTTCTGTTGACTTGTGCATTGTGCTTGTGATATACTAATCAAGCATGTTAATTGGCCGCGGGCCGAGAAAGATTGAGTGAGGTGTAAAGAATGCGTGAAGGAATTACTCTTGCATGCACAGAATGCAAGCGCCGCAATTATCGTACAAACAAGAATAAAAAGAATACGACCGAACGTATCGAAATGATGAAGTATTGCAAATGGTGCCACAAACACACTCTGCATAAAGAAACCAAATAATTTTGAGTGATTGAAACTGGGGTGTGAGCATGGCCAAGGCGAAGCGTAAGACACAGGCAGCGAAAGCACAGGAAGCTAATGCTTCATGGACCAGGTTTTTCAAGGAAACCAAGATGGAAATGAAAAAGGTCATCTGGCCTGAAAAGCGCCAGATGGTCCAGTACACCATTGCCGTCATCGTGTCCGTGATTTTGGTTTCATTCCTGATCGTTGCAGTAGACTTCGTATTCAGTGGCCTCTCCAAATTGTTAGTACACGCTGTGGGCTGAAAGGAGAGAGACTATGTCGGATATGGAAGTTGAAAACAAGAATGTAAAAGCAGAAAATCAGGCTGAAGTTAGTGCTCCGACCGAAATTGGCGAACCTACTGAAGGGGCCAAGAAAGATATCCGCTGGTATGTCATTCATACCTATTCCGGATATGAAAATAAGGTCAAAGATACGCTGACAAGGAAAGTTCATTCCATGGGAATGGACGATACCATCCGTGAAATTCTGCTCCCACTGGAAGAAGAGGAAGAAGAAAAAGACGGGAAGGTAAAACTTGTCTCCCGTAAAGTATTCCCCGGCTATCTCCTCATCCGGATGGAAGTGAATGACAGGAGCTGGTACGTGGTCAGAAATACGCCCGGTGTTACCGGTTTCGTAGGAACCACCACCAAGCCGATTCCTCTTTCCGATGAAGAAGCTGAAAAGATCATTCATGGCGGCACCAAAGCAGCAAAGAATGAAATCAATGTAAAACCGGGTGACCGGATTCGCATAACAAAAGGCGTGTTCGAAGATCGGACCGCCGTGGTTCTGGAAGTTTCCGATGACAAGACCAAAATCAAGGCTGACATCAGCAACTTCGGTACCACTACTACGATAGAGCTGGAAGTCGGTTCTTTTGAACCCCTTCCTTAAATATACTCTTGTGAGACTGTCTTGAACTAGGCTCGTCTCACTGTGGGAGGGCCCGTTACAGCCCGAAATTACCACATTCCCAATACGGATAGGAGGTGTAACATTATGGCAAAGAAAGTTTCTAAAGTTGTAAAACTGCAGGTTGCTGCAGGCAAAGCTACCCCGGCACCGCCAGTAGGCCCGGCCCTCGGCCAGGCAGGCGTTAATATCATGGCCTTCGTTAAAGACTTCAACGATCGCACTGCTAAGCAGGTAGGCCTGATTATCCCTGTAGAAATTACCGTTTATGAAGATAGGAGCTTTACATTCATTTGTAAGACTCCGCCGGCAGCTGTTCTTCTGAAGAAGGCTGCAGGTATTGAAAAAGCTTCCGGTGAACCGAACAAGAAAAAAGCTGGCAAGGTCACCAAAGCCCAGGTCAAGGAAATCGCTGAAACAAAGATGCCTGACCTGAACGCTAACGACGTAGAAGCAGCAATGCGTCTCGTTGAAGGCACAGCCCGTTCCATGGGCATCGAAGTAGTAGACTAAGACTGACCCGTTCGTGGCAGGGTAAATCCCCAATGACCACATAGGAGGAAACAATGGCAAAACTGACAAAGAAACAGAAGGCAGCTGCAGCCATCGTTGACAGTCATAAGTTCTATGACCTCGACGAAGCTGTAAAGCTGGTCAAAGAAGCAGCATCCGCAAAATTCGATGAAACCATCGAAGCTGCTTTCAATCTCAATATCAACCCGAAATACGCTGATCAGCAGCTCCGCGGCGCTACCGTTCTCCCCGCAGGCACCGGCAAAACCAAGAAAGTCCTGGTTTTCGCCAAAGACCACAAGGAAGACGAAGCCAAGGCAGCAGGCGCTGATTACGTAGGCGGAAAAGAACTGGCCGATAAGATTATGCAGGGCTGGATGGACTTTGACGTCGTAGTGGCTACCCCGGACATGATGGCTGTAGTTGGCCGTCTGGGCCGTATCCTCGGACCGAAAGGCCTCATGCCAAACCCGAAGGTTGGCACCGTAACCATGGATGTTACCAAAGCTGTCAACGAAATCAAAGGCGGCAAGGTTCAGTACCGTACCGACAAAGCAGGCAATGTACAGGTTATCATCGGCAAAGCATCCTTTGACGAAGACAAACTGAAACAGAACCTCCTGGCTATCTTCAACACCATTCAGAAAGCACGTCCTGCTTCTGTAAAAGGTGTATACATGAAGAGCCTGACCATCAGCTCTACCATGGGACCTGGTATCCATCTGGATATCTCCAGCGTAGCAGCACCAAAAGCTTAATAAGCCTATTTACACTTAGCTTAAGACCGGCGGTAAATCATTTTAAAGGGCAAGCGCCCGCCTCCCGAGGCTGAGTACTGGAAAGCCAGTACACGACCTCGCAGGCTCTGCGGGGTCGTTTTAGCTAACGTGATAAATATAAATCAATAGCAGAGGAGGTGTACTCATGAGCGAAGAAAAGTACGAAGTAAGAATTCGTCCCGAAAAGGAAGCTGTTGTTGCAGAAATGAAAGACAGACTCTCCTCCCAGGGCGTTGTTCTTCTCACATTCAACAAACTGACAGTGAAAGACGCAACACTGCTGCGTCGTAAATTCCTGGCTCACGGCGTTGAATACAAAGTTATTAAAAACACACTGACTCGTATTGCAGCTGACGAACTTGGTCTCACAGACCTTGACGATCTGCTCCAGGGTCCGAACGGACTTGCAACCTGCAAGGACGATCCCGTAGCACCGGCAGCAGCTCTGAAAGAATTCCTGAAAGAAACCAAGAGCGAAGCAATCACAGTTAAAGCAGGTGTACTCGATGGCAAAGTCATCGACAAGGACGCTGTCAAAGCACTGGCAGATCTGCCAAGCAGAGAACAGCTCCTCGGAATGGTGGCAGCAACCCTGCTGGCTCCTATTTCCGGACTGGCCCGTGCCCTCAACGGCAACATCCAGAACCTCGCATATGCTCTCGAAGCTGTGCGTAAACAGAAAGAATCTGCGTAATCGATACGCATAAAAATCATTCCATGGAGGAAACAAAAATGACAAACGAAGAAATCCTTGAAGCCATTAGCAATATGTCCGTTCTCGAACTCTCTGAACTGGTAAAAGCAATTGAAGACAAATTCGGCGTATCCGCTGCAGCTCCTGTAGCAGTAGCAGCAGCTCCGGCAGCTGGCGCAGCTGCAGCAACTGAAGAAAAGACCGAATTCGACGTAGTTCTCAAAGAAATCGGCGAAAAGAAGATCCAGGTTATCAAAGCTGTTCGTGAAATCACCGGCCTTGGCCTGAAAGACGCTAAAGCTCTCGTTGATGGCGCTCCGAAAGAAGTTAAAACCGGCGTAGCTAAAGCTGAAGCTGAAGAAATGAAGAAGAAACTGGAAGACGCTGGCGCAACTGTAGAACTGAAATAATTGCGGCTATTCCAAAAAGCAAGATAAAATGGGGCTCCCAAGGGGCCCCATTTTAAAATGTCCTAAAAATGTCCTAAAAATAAAAAATCAGCGATTTTTATAAATTAATAAAAACACAGAAAAACGAGTGAATATACACAACACATTTTTCTGTGTTTTTTTATTTGTCTGCATAAGCAGCTCTATCCACTTCAATCCCCTGACTCTCTAAGTACGTAATAAAGTCCCATCGTCCGTCCAGTACCGGATGATCCAGCCTTTCCATTTTATCCTGCCCTGGTGGCACTAATGCTGGATAGAGGGAGTAGGGAATACCGAGAGGGGATTTGACCGCATTATATAAGTCTAAAAATGCCTGTGTATACTCAGCATGCTTTTTTATGGGCTGCGGCTTAATTGATGGATTTAAACCAAGCATGTCTTTCAGCCCAAGGACTTTCTTTGCGAGAATTCCACTGTGATGGTCTATATAATATTGGAAAATGTAGACAGACAGGAAATTAAGAATCAAAAGAAGTGTAAAGCGGTCTCTTAATTGCAATTTTTTCCAGATAACAGCATTTGGGAACAAATCTGTTTTCAGGAAGCTGACTGTAGATTCTGGCGATTCAGGGTTTTTCTTTACCTCAAGTGGGTCGAGAATAAAACGGTTCATCTGTTGTACCTCAGCCTGCTTAACCGTCTCTACTGTATATGGAGTATTGTTTAACCCTAGCATCCAATCAATAGATATTCCATAAATCTGTTGCAGATTAATAAATGTTTGATAGGAAGGCTTATTGGTCATTGGTGATTTTTCAAAATAGGCAATATTTGCAGGACTTTTATAGTTCAATAATGCCGCCATATCTCGAGTTGATAGATGATAGAAAGACCTTAGAGCTTTAAATTTATGGGAGAAACTTAGTTCACTTGATTCCGTCAGATATTCAGGCATATAAAAACTCCCTTTTTACATAAATAGGTAAAAAAAGTGCATGCAAAAAATACATTGCTAAAATGAACAAAATAAGATAAGATACTAGTAGAAAAGTGTTCATTATAAAAACTCTTTTTACAAAACACAATTATTGAAAGGAGACATTCAAATGAAAGAAAATGTAACTATTACCAATTTGGAAAAAGCAGAAATGCTTAATGCTCAGGAAGTTGCTGAAATTCTTAATGTTCCCGTAAGTCGGGGCTATTCTGTTATCCGCATGCTTAATAAGGAACTCAAAGCACGTGGCAAACTTGTACTGCGTGGACGTGTGAACAAAACCTATTTCTATAGCAAAATTATGCCATGAATGCATGTGATTTTTACAAATAGTTCAAATAGTTCAAATAGTTCAAATAGCGCAAATGGTTCAAGTAGTTCAAATATCGCATTATTTTTATTATATCAAAAAAGGGAGTGATTTAGTGCCGTATTACAGACAAAAACGTAAAAAAGGCGAAATATCGTACAAGGTTCAAATCACCGCAACTATTGCGCCGGGCGAACATCGTACTGTATATGCGACTGCTCATTCTCTCGCAGAGGCAAAGAAAAAGGAAGAAGAGCTGCGACAGCTCGTTTCAGTCGATGCCGGAGTCATGACGATTGAAGAAGGTGCACGTCGATATCTTGCTGATCAGAAACTTCGAGTAAAACCGACGACATTTAATTCATCTAAATTCGTTATTGAGAAACAAATCCTGCCATTTATCGGCAGCTACAAGGTTACGGCAGTTTCGCCCTCCATCGTGAGAAACTTGCAAAATCAGTGGCTGTCACAGGGGCTTAAGCCGACGTATCTTAATTTGCTCAATGCAAAGTTATCGGCACTTTTTAATTACTTTATTCGATTCTATGGACTTTCCCAGAACCCTGTCAAATTGGCGGGCCCCGTGGGAAACCGATTTGCAAAAGAAATGCAATTTTGGACACTTGATGAATATAAGCAATTTTATCGAGGTCTCGATCCTATTGAAGACTTATCATACTGTGTACTCTTTCAAGTTCTCTTTTTCACCGGCATGAGAATCGGTGAAGCCCTTGCCCTTTTTCCTTCAGATATAGATTTACAACATGGCTTTATTTCTATTACGAAAACTTATGCGCGAATTGAGGGAAAGGATATTCTTCAAACACCCAAAACGCACAACTCTGTGCGAAAGGTTTCTATTCCCAAATTTTTAATTGCGATGCTGAAGGAATTCATTAGTCATTTACCATCATCTGATACTCGACTTTTCTTTCAAGTTTCCAAGTGGTCGCTCTGGCGAAAAATGCGTACTGTATGCCGTAAAACCGGAGTGAAAGTTATTCGTATTCATGATTTGCGACACTCTGCAGTAGCTCTTCTGATTGAAGAAGGCGTTTCGATAATGGAGATTTCAAAGCGCTGCGGGCATCGTTCACCAGACGTCACTTACAAAGTTTATGCGCATTTATATCCGAACAAAGAAGAGTCAATTGCAAAGATATTGGATAATATTCATGGGAAAAACGGTTGTTCAAAAAACAATTAAGGTATTTAGTATATGGAAAAGAAATTGAGTGAAAAAAAACTTTTGTGGCTGCGTATCCAAGAGAAGCTTCTATACGGTGACAGTTATTCTTCTCTGTCACCATGCGCTCGGAATGTACTTTTCCTGGCAGCGTTGAAATGCTGTGAGAATTATCGAGAGTTTAATACGAACTATTATCATATTGTGCTTCATGCTCTGCAGTTTTTTTTAGGTGGATATGTAGCTTTAAATACTATGTCCAAAACAAATTTCAGCAGACAAAATTACAGAACCGCATTGCGAGAATTAGAAACTGGTAGGTGGGCAATTATTGAAAGAATGGTCCCCGTTTTGAATACAAAAACGGGACAGATTACAAAGAAAAATAACCTCGGTGTCATTATTGATATGTCTTGTATTTTGACATCTGAACATAAAGAAGACATCGATTTTAAGCATTCTTCTGCTAGGGTTGTAATCAGTGGGCAAACCGGTTTAATTGAACCGGATGTTGCGTTTCCCTTTGAAGAGGCAGCTAACCACCCTGCTGACCAACTCCCAACCAGGGGGGTAACCACCGGGGGTGATGCCGGAACGCCGATGGATACGGAGAAAATTAATGGTCAAAACCCTGGTGGTAACCATCGGCCTAACCATGGGGGCACCACCCTGGTAACCGATAAATGTTGTTGTCGTTATGATGAATTAAAAGCCACTGTTGTACCGACTGACGAAGAGGGCTACCCCCTTTGCCCATATTGTGGCAAGCCCTTGGAAAAGAACCTGAAGAAACAATTCTATTTTCATCCGGACTGGAAATCTGGACAATGCCAACATACATTTAGCGCTAAAGCATTAAAAATAAACTGGGAAACGAAACGAAAAAATGAACAACAACAACAACAACACGAACGGTCAACGAAATTTGCTGCAGAGAAATATACTAAAAATCTTTCGCAGCGTGCAGCAGCTTCACATTGCTTGATGGCAATCAAAGCGTTACTGCCCAATAATGATGTAGATAAAATCCGGCAACAGCAGCCAACAGAAAATGAAACGAGGACTAATTATGAAGAAATCAAAATACGCAAAAGAAATTGAGAAAATTATTAAGTTAAAGCACAACATCATGAGAATTGCAGTTTTTTCTACTTCCGAAAAAGAAGAACTTGATACAGTGGTAGCAAGCTTTGATACAGCTATTGGCTGCCTTCACAGGCTGGAGCTTCTTGCAGCTGTCAGAGAAAAAGAAAGCAATCCAGGTAGAAGTTTTTAGAAACAGTCGACGTAAAAATTGAGAAATTACAAGCTACGCACTTGTACGTACTACGTACGTCCCGTGCCGCTTGCCAGGGGGAAAAATTCCCCCTGGACCTCCTTTCGGGGATTCCTTTTATTTTTAACTATCAAGGAGAAAGAGTAGATGGAAAAAATCGTTAATATTCCAACAAAGAACAAAAGAATTGAATTGCGTGTTACAAGAAATGATTATGAATTTATTAGAAAACATGCCGACATAGTTGGGATGACTGTATCAGAGTACATCAGAAAGTGCATCAAAAATGTAACATTGTTGGCACTGTCTCAAGAAGAAAAAGCAGAACTCCGGACTATCCGGAGAGATATCGCACTGACAGGCAATCTGTTGAAACAGAGAAATACGGCATACTACAACCTGCTGAACAAGCTGAGTGAAGTTGATAAGTCCATAGCTAAATCGATGGTAATTCAAGTAAAGCAGCGGCAGGATGATGTACTGCACAAGCAGCTTGAGAATTTTGCTTTACTCAAGAACCTGCTGATTGAAATCCTGAAAAAGGCAGAAGGTGAATAAACATGAGTTTTGTTGGCTGCAGTGCCGCCAAAAGGGGCTGTCGGTCTGTGAAAGACTATCTCGAAGGGAAGAGCAAAGAAAGAATCGGTATAGGAATGCAGACCGTGAGCCCGGATATTGGCGATCCCGAACATTGGGATGTTGAAATGGATGATATTCGTGAATGCTGGTGTAAAAACAAACCGGGCCAGCGGACTTATTATCATTTCGTACTTTCTACAGAGAAGCAGGATTCTCCAAATTATACGCCTGAAGTTATTCATGACATGGGGGTCAAATTTATAGAAATAATAAGCCAAAATGGAAAATTTGCATGGATTGCTGATACACACACCCCAGCTACCGACAAGGCATTCAAAGAGCGGCGGCATGAAAAAGTTAATCAGAATATGCATACACACATGATTATGAATGCTGTAGCAACCGATACAGGAGAAAAATTTCATCTTGATAGAGAAGATATTAAGAAATACAAGAAACTGGCAGAAGATTTGGCCCACGAATATGGCCTGAAAAGCTTCATTGATATCACAGAAGAAAAATCCAACTGGAAGAATCGTATGTCGGCCAATCTTGAAGAAGTATTCAGCAGAAACGATATTTTCTCACGAAATGACATGGATGAAGCCCTGAAGGTAAAGGGGCTGGAAATCAGCCGTATCACTGGTACGGGTACTGTTACATACAAGGATTCAGATAATCATAAAATGAAAAGCAGCCGTATGAAGAATTTTGATGATGATTCCATTAACCGGCTGATAGCCCGCAATAAATATGCCCGGATGAAAGCACAGCAGCTTCAAAAGGAAAAACAGGAAGCGGCGGCAAAAGGAAAGGCAAGAATGATGGCAGAGAAACAGCGGGAGCAGGAAGAAAGAAATATTCAGCAAATCAAAAAGAAGAAACAGTATAGGCATGATTTCAGTCGTTGAAACAGGAAAAGAGGAATTGATATGGACTATACACCCCTTGTTTATCCGGCGATGAAATGGGTTATTTTCAGTGTAATAGGCATTATCCTGGGCGGCATGGCCTGCTGGAGTACATGGCATGTAAGTAAATGGCTTTCCGCTATTTGCCTCATTGCTTGCCTGTATGGGGCCCTTTTTGGCCTGACAGCCGTATTTGTAAAAAATGATATACAGAATATCATTTATCCCGATATGAACGCTGAAATCTATCGCAGGGCCATTGAAGGAGATAAGACCTGGGATTCTGTGGCCCAGGGATATTATGAAAAGGAGCCGGATAAGCAGCGCTCCATCCAGAAAGAGATAGAAAACAGGAATCAGAATCTGGCTGAAATCGGTATGGCTTATCAGCTGTATCGTGATGATTTATCGCAATACCAAAGTGTACTGCTGGCTACAGTGACGGCTAAACCGGTGATTTTACTGCTTTTACTTGGCATATTCGGTATTCCCGTATTGGCGGTTATATCATCCTTTGACATGGAACGAAGGAAAATCGGAGCCCGTCTTGCTTCCGAATATAAAAATAGGCATAACAGCTATGACAGTGATATGAAAGCCATGGAAAGCAGGGAGAAGGAAATGAAAGATACTATTACCCGGCTCGAAAAACAGACTTCGAAAAGTAAATCCTTACTGAATGATTTGATAACAGAAGGTCGCAGATTGACAAGTGAAATCAGTGAAAAGAAATCAGAAATTGCAGACCGGAATACAGTCCTTTTGGGACTACAGGCCCAAATAACTAATTATGAGCATTCGATTAATGAGCAGTATAAGCAATATGAAGCTGCCAAAAAAGATGAGCTGGATAAATGGGCTTCTGCCTATAAAGAAAGCCGAAGAGAAAAGGTTGAGCAGGAACTGCGCTGTGAAATGGAAGAAAACCTGAAAGAAGAGTTCAGGGAGTCGCAGAAGGGCTATGAAAATAAGCTGCAAGGACTTAAATCTGAGATCAGCCGTACTGTGGAAAATGTAAATCAGATAAAGGGCAGGGAAGCAGAAGCCCGCAAGGCCCTGGGCGAAGTGCTGAAGGAAATCAATGAGAAGAAAGGAGAGCTTGAGAAAGTAGTCAAAGAAATCAAGGAAAAACGGTAGTGTAAAATATTTTGTGTAAATGAATCTTGCTCAAAATATTTTCATACCTCATACTTAAGGGGAGAAAGAGGAAAAGGAGTTACTACCATGGCAAAGCGTACCCCTACCCCTGGCGAAAAAATTGCGCAGGAAATCTACGAAACCTACAAACCGACCACTGTCGAAGAGATGCAGTCCGCCTTAAAGAGTGTCTTTGGACCATTGTTTGAAGCAGCTCTTAAGGGTGAATTGGATAACCATTTAGGCTATCCCAAGAACGGCAGCACCCCTGAGGATTCCAAGAATACGAGAAATGGGTATTCCAGGAAGAACCTGAAGACCTCCATGGGAACGGTACCCATCCAAGTCCCTCGTGATCGGGAAGGTACTTTTGAACCCCAGTTAATCCAAAAATACCAGCGTGATGTTTCCTCTATCGAAGGGAAAGTCCTTGCCATGTATGGCCGTGGAATGAGCCAGAGAGACATCTCTTCGACCATTGAAGAAATCTACGGTTTCTCCATCTCCCATGAACAGATTGCCCATATTACGGACCGGATCCTGGACGAAGTATATGCGTGGCAGAATCGCCCACTGCTTCCTTTTTATACCTTTCTCTTCATCGACTGTCTGTATGTTCCCATGAAGACTGACAGAGCCCTGAAACAAAAGGCTGTCTACGTCATCCTTGGGTATGACATCAATGGTGAGAAGGATATCCTTGGTATCTGGATCAACGAAACGGAAGGTAAGCATACCTGGATGCAGATTTTCGATGAAATCAAGAACCGGGGAGTACAGGACATTGGTTTCATCTCCATGGATGGTGTCAGCGGCCTTGAAGAAGGCGCTGCTGCCATCTTCCCTGGCACAGTGGTGCAACGCTGCATTGTCCATCTGATCCGTAATTCCATGCGGTATATTCCCTGGAACAAATCCAGAGAGTTCTTGAAAGAACTGAAAGAAATCTACAAGGCTACCAATGTAGCAGAAGCTCGCAGATTGTTTGAAAAGTTCAAGGGGAAATGGGCAGCCTATCCTGGGGCTATAGCGGTCTGGGAAAACAACTTCCAGCACGTGGAGCAGCTGTTTAACTACGGCTCTAATGTACGGAGAATCATGTACACTACCAATGCCATAGAAAGCATCAATTCCAGTTTCAGAAAGGTAACCCGTAAGGGCTCTTTTGCCAATGACGAGGCCATCCTGAAACTTCTCTACCTCCGTGTCCTTGAGCTCAAGAACACCAAATGGAAGGGCAAAGGAAAGGTCTTTAACTGGCAGGCTGTTATGAACCAATTATTGATTGACGAACGTATGAGCAAACTAATCGCTAAATACGATTGGTTAATCTAAAAACACAAATTTCTTGACATCCCCAGGAAAAACAGTCCGAGCAGGAATTCTTTTAACAGCAAAGAGGGAACCCGCCCATATCATCCATATAATCAGCAGAACCCCTCCGCTGCCATTGCAGCTTCATCTGCGCCATCAAATGGCTGACATGCCGAAGGCATCTCAGCCGCAGAATACAGCGTGACCAAACCGGAAGAGGCCCAAGAGAAAAATCATTCTTGAACCTCTTCCGGTTTCGTCACAATCGTGCTGTATTCTGCTTCATTTGCCGTCTCCGATGGCTGCAGCGGCAGCGGAGGGGTTCTGCCTTAAAAGGACTTGATGATATATACCCGCCCTGAATATGGGAATGATATAGTATTCATCATCGGCCCATATTATCACATTCTTCCCTGTAAGATTATCCTGCATAAAGCCACGATGAATCAACTTCCAAAGGTCTCCATGGGCAGAAACACTGCCAGACGGAAACAGACCAAAAGCTAAAGAACATAAAGCCAGGGAAAGGCAAATTTTGCGAGAACGGGACATGAGATTAAGCATAATGGACATCCCCTTTATGATAATAAAAAACAATATCTTATTTACATTTTACAGCGAAACAAAAAATAGCTGTATAAGGGAAACAAATATATAAAATAAATCCATAGGATAAAGGAATTACTTAAAAAAATATAATAAAGAGTAATAAAAATAAAAAACGAAAAACTTGAAAAAGAATAGTAAAAACAATAATAAAGTGTTAAAATAAAATAGAAGTAAAAGAAGTAAAAATAGATAAAGAAAAAGCGTAAAAAGATAAAAAATGAAATTAATTAAAAAGGAGACGTAAAATGAACAAAAAAGTCAAATTAGCCATGACTGCCGTTATGCTTGGCCTTTCCGTAATCACTTTTACAGGATGCGGAAGCAGTACGA
>ERZ780076.792-NODE-792-length-12514-cov-6.134521_pt1 | contig 12514 bp, 8 predicted proteins | sample MGYA00511022_ERZ780076 | MGnify/ENA primary metagenome ERZ780076 (study PRJEB29588, sample SAMEA2148733) | human gut metagenome | biome: human gut; feature: human-associated habitat; material: faeces | place: Denmark | collected 2008/2010 ... | reverse complement strand
CGCAGCATGTTGGTCAATGCGGGCAGCCTGGCGGCTTGGTCAGGGAAAAACGGGACTGCTTTTTTTAGAACATGTAAGCAGCCTGTATCTGCCATGAATTGGTGCGCAGGGCACGTGTGCCCTGAATCTGGCCGTTGGTCAGGTCGGTGATGATACGCTCGCCGGTTTTGTTGAGCATGAAGTTGTAGCCGGCTCCGACTTGCAGGTGTGAGAGGATGGTGACACCTACGCCTACGTTCCAGGATACCTGTGCGTCCTTCATCTTGATGGATTCGTTGCCTACGCTGGTTATCATGCCCAGGTAGTTCTTGTTGCCCACGTTGAAGCCGAACTGCGGACCGGTGGATACGTAAACGCCCAGCAGCTGGCCCAGACCGAGCGTGTAGCGCACGTTGATGGGGATTTCAATACTTTTGTACTGCTCGTTGGTAGCCTGTTCGGTAGCGTCGTTACCGATGTTCATCTGGCGCTGTGAGTATTCCAGAGCGCCGTCGATGCTCAGGTTGACAACGGGTATGGTGAATTCTACTTTCGGACCGATGTACCAGCCTGCGCGGTTGTCAGACGAGAAGTTGTTGCCTGAAGTCGACAGCTTGGTCAGGTTCAGACCGCCTACGATACCGAATTTAAGTTGTGCCGATGCCGGAACACTTACGGCAAATGCGGCGAGGAGCATGAGCGCTGCAAAAATCTTTTTCATGATATGGTTTGTTTTTTGTTGGTAATTACAAAGTTTTTTTAGAGTCCGATGACCGATTTTTCAATCCAGTAGGTCACGATACCGGCCAGGTAGCCTACCAGACCAATCCAGGTGATGTTTTTCAGATACCATCCGAAGGATATTTTTTCGATACCCATGACTACTACGCCGGCGGCCGAACCGATGATGAGCATCGAGCCGCCGACGCCGGCGCAATAGGCCAGCAGTTGCCAGAATATTCCGTCCTGAGCCATGTCGCCGACGGCGGCCATCGGATACATGCCCATGCATCCGGCAACGAGCGGAACGTTGTCAACGATGCTCGACAGCACGCCGATGAGTCCCGTCACGAGGTAGTGGTTGCCGTCGAACACGTCATTGAGTCCCTCGCCGAGAGCGGCCAGCACGCCTATTTCCTGCAAGCAGGCAACGGCCATGAGAATGCCGAGGAAGAAGAGGATTGTGCCCATGTCGATGCGCGATATTATGTTGGTGATGCGCTTCTGCATGCCGCTGTTGTCCTCATTGGCGTGGCGGTAAAACAGCTCGGTTGCCGTCCAGAGCACTCCGAGTACAAGGAGTATGCCCACGAACGGGGGCAGATGGGTTATTGACTTGAATATGGGGACGAATATCAGGCCGCCTACGCCGAGCCAGAACACTGCCTTGCGCTGGCCGTCGGTGAAGTCGTTGTGTACCGTCTCCGCGCCGAGTTCGGCCGTTTCGGCCATCTTTCCTTTCAGTGATAGCGACAGTATGTAGGCCGGTATGGCTACAGATACGAGCGAGGGCACAAACAGTTCCTTTATAACCCCTGCCGCCGTGATGAGGCTCTTGTTCCAAAGCATGATTGTGGTAACGTCGCCTATGGGCGAGAAAGCTCCTCCCGAGTTGGCCGCTATGATTACGAGCGAGGCGTAGACGAGGCGGTCTTTGCGGTCGCTTATCAGTTTGCGCAGTATCATAACCATGACGATGGCCGTAGTCATGTTGTCGAGTATGGCCGAGAGGAAGAACGTCAGGATGGTTATTCGCCACAGAAGGGCCTTCTTGCTCTTGGTCTTCATCATGTCGCGCACGAAGTTGAAGCCTCCGTTCTGGTCTACAACCTCCACGATGGTCATCGCTCCCATGAGGAAGAACAGCGTGGTGGCGGTGCTGCCGAGATGGCCTTCGATTACCGAGCCGGCGTATGCCGCTATGCCGTCGGCGGTGATGTCAGCCGGGAAGTTGCCCGGGTCGAACATGTAGAGGGTCCAGCACGCCACGAGCATCAGCAGCGCCACGGCGGCCTTGTTCACCTTGGTGAGCGTCTCCAAGGCGATGCACAGGTATCCGATGATGAATACCACAACGATAGTTAATGTTAAAGTTGACATTTAAGTTTGTTTTTAAGATTAGTAAATTGCAATATACAGTTTGCAAAATTAATGATAAATATTGAATGTAAATGTGTCAACCATTAATTTAACAACATTTATATGTACATCGTCTCCTTGCCGCACGCTTTGCAAGAGGCCGTCTTTCGCCTTCCAAAAGGGCATCTTTTGCACGCTAAAAGGCCATCTTTTGCAAGGTAAAAGACGGCCTTTTGGAAAGGCGTTGACTGTCAGTGGGTTACAAGGCGGTCTGCGACTAATGCCGCATTTGTCGTTTTTTATCGCCCGAAAGTTGCAGGAACGGCCCTAAAACAGTATATTTGCAATGCTTCTGTGGCCGCTGTCTGGACGCGCGGAGCAGGGACTTCAATGATTAATCTACCGGTAATGATGAAGATACATGTTTTTTTCCGGGGCATGCTGCTGCCCCTGCTGATGATGGCCGGGCTGCTGTCGGCCTGTACGATTGGCGGCGAGGACGATACCGATTACGGCGAGAGGCTGTTGCAGGCGGGCGAGGTTGCGCCTGACTTTACGATAATAACTGACGAATATCCTGACGGCATTGCGCTCGCCGGGCTGCGTGGCAGCTACGTGCTGATAGAGTTTTGGCGTTCGACCTGCGGCGACTGCCGCGACGTTACGCCCGACATGAAGCGCATTTACGACACATACGCACCGCGCGGACTTGTAGTCTTGGGCGTTTCCTTCGACCAGAACGAGGACGAGTGGCGCGCATACATCGAGGAAAACGGACTCGGATGGATGCAGCACCGCGAGCAGACGACGGCCAGCGAAAGCCCCGTCGGCACGGCGTATCACATCGACTGGACCCCGACGTTCTACCTTATCGACCCTCAAGGGCGCATCGACCTGGCGACAATCTACGTTGACGACGTTGAGAAAAGGCTTGAGGAAACGGATTTTTAAGTTAAGAATTAAGAGTTAAGAGTTAAGAAAATATGCTTTGCTGGATGTTTATCAGCTATTTGAAAAGGCATATTTTCTTAACTCTTAATTCTTAATTCTTAACTTGTTTGTTTCTTAAACAGGCGGAAAGTCCTGCCGTAATTAAGCATCCGCCATATCCATTCCAACGGCCCGAACTGGCAGCAGGCGAGCCAAAGGCGGCTGAAAAGCATCTGGAAAAGGAACACGCAGAGGGCTATTGCCTCGGTGGTTGACAGGCCGACGCTTGCCCCGAGGGCGGAGCCTGTGCCGTAAAAGAGGAACATTCCGATGACCGACTGGCCGATATAGTTGGTCAGTGCCATCCTGCCGGGTGCCGCCAGCCACCGCCACAATGCTCCGTCCTTGCTCTTGAGGAACAGCAGGCACAGCCCGGCCATGTATGCGAAGCCGAGCGGATAGACGCTTACGAGGTACAGCACGGAGTGGCCTGCCAGGCCGAAAGGATGGCCGTTGACGGCACTGTATGCGTAAACCACCGACAGCGGAAGGCCTATTGCGAAGCCCGTATGCGACACGCGGCGAAGACACCGGCGGTGGGCGGCAAGGTCGGCGTAGAGCTTCCTCCGCCCGATATAAAAGCCGATGATGAACAGTCCCATAACCTTGAAATAGCGGTTGCCGTCGACAAACTCCTGCACTCGCACCAATGCACCCTGCACGAGGAACTGGAACACCTCTTTATATGTGTCGGCATCGCGCAGCCAATAGCCGAAGTTCTCCTCCGTTATGCCGTACATCCGGCAATAATGCCACTGTGCGCGCACCGCCGGAGCCGACAGGCTGACGCCCGAAAGTCCGCAAAAAGTATCGACAACGACCGGCAACAGCAGGAAGAACACTGCCCAGCGGAGCAGCGAGCGGTCGCTTGCGTGCCTGAAAAGGGGCAGCGCCATGCCCATAAGGGCATACAACATGAGTATGTCTCCGCTCCAGATGAACATCAGATGGACGAAGCCTATGAGCATAAGTACGGCCATGCGGCGGTAAAACAGGCGGAAACCGGCCACGCCCTTGGCCTGCGCATGGCTTATGATTATTGAGAAGCCGATGCCGAAAAGCAGCGAGAACAGGGTGTAGAACTTGCCGTCAACGAAGACGTATTGCAAGAACCTGACCGCACGGTCGATGCCTGCCGTGGGCATGGCGGCGGCCACTTCGTCGGGTTGGAATGTGTAAAGGGAAAACTCAGGGTAGTTGGCAAGGATGATGCCGATAAGCGCAAAACCCCTCAAAGCGTCCAGAATGACGTAACGCTCGGAAGGTTTTACGGGCGAGAGGTTGTTTTTGTTCATTTCTTTCTTTTGTTGACGCTCATTACACTGAGCAGTATTACGGCCAGTCCGGCCATCTGCACCGCCGTAACTTCTTCTCCGCCGATGCCCGCTCCGATGGCTACGGCCACTACGGGGTTGACGTATGCGTGGGTAGCCACTTCCGTTGCAGGGCGCACTTTGAGCAGCCATACGTATGCGGTGTAGGCCATCAGCGAGCCGAACGTTATCAGGTAAGCCAGTGAAAGCCATGTGGCTGTTGACACGGAGCGCACGTCTGTCTCGGCGAAACTTCCCGTCATGCAGGCGCAAAGGGCGAAAACCGCGCCGGCGGAAACCATCTGCCACGCCGCGCCGGCCAGTCCGCCGCTGTCTTCTTCGGCAGAACACCGGTACTTGGAGTACAGAGTTCCGCACGCCCACGACACGCATCCGCCCACAAGGAGCAGTACTCCGTACTCGGCATGTGCGCCCGTCCGCCCGTCGGCAAGCAGCTGTTCGACGTACAGCAGGCCGACTCCCACCACGCCAAGCACCACTCCCATGACCGTTGAAAGGCTCTTGAAGTTGTGCCGCCACATCGGAACGTCGAGCAGCATAATCCACACTGCCGTCGAAGAAGCTATGATTGCTACGAGGCTGCTGCTTACAAACCGCTGCGCGAACATGATTACCGCCTGGTCGACAAACAGCAGGATGATGCCGCTGATGGCAGACTTCAATATGAGTTTGGGCTTGAACAGCCGTTCGCCTCGCAGCCGGCAAAGCGCCAGGAGCAGTCCTCCTGCCGTGACAAAGCGCACCGCACCGAGTGCGAACGGCGGCATGTCGCGCAGGCAGACACCTATGAAATAATAGGTGGAACCCCACACAACGTAGATTAGGAAGTAGGCGATGACTACCTGCATGGAAGCTGTTTAATTAAGAATTAAGAGTTAAGAATTAAGAAAAATACCATTACTCGATTGACAAGGCATATTTTCTTAATTCTTAACTCTTAATTCTTAATTTCTCGTTTTGATTTCACAGTCGGCCGGAGCCTTGATGTTTTCGTCGATGGTTATCGAGCCGATGGAGTCTGCCACGATGCGTCCCGACATGGGGTTCTTGATGTTCGTGATTGCGCCCCGTATGTCGGCGTCGAGCGTTGAGTACTCGAATGCGCGGTCGCAGGCCGCGTCGAAGGTGCAGTTCTCAAGCTTCAGGTCGTGCGCATAGCACAAAGGCTGCTCGCCGGAGATGTGGCAATTGACCAAGCGGAGGTTCTTCGAATGCCATCCGAGGTACTCTCCGTTAAGCTCGGAGTCGTATATCGTGACGTTCTCCACTTCCCAGAAAGCGTCCTTTGTAGTGATTTTGGCGTTGTGGATTTCCACGTTTTTGACGTACTGGAACACGTACTTGCTGTCGCTTTCAAGTCCGTCAACGCGGATGTCGGTGCTGAACATGAAGGGGTAAGTGCCTCCGTGGAGCTTCAGGTTCTTGACGTTTATGCGGTTGCAGCGCCAGAACACCTCGTCGGCATCGTTCATTTCTACGTTCTCAATGTCGATGTCGTTCATTTCGCGGAACATCTTTGGGGCGTCGATAACGGTGTCCTGCATCTTCAGGTGGTCGCAATACCATAGGGCGGAGCGGCCTCCAACGGCGAAGTAACAGTCCTTTATGGTGAAGCCGTGCACGTGCCAGAAGGGGTAGTTGCCCTCAAAGCGGCAGTTGGTTGCAACGATATTGCTGCACTCCTTGATTGCCGACTCGCCCTCGCGGATGGTTACGTTGTCGATGTGAAGGTCGTGCGAAGCGAAGAGCGGACGCTCACCGCCGAACTCTGTGTTAGTTATCAGTTTCATATCTTTTTGCCTTTTGTTTTGTTTTCTGCGGCAAAATTACACAAAAACGGTGACAAACCGTGTACCTTATTTACTGATAAAACAAAATGAATTACGGTTAAATGAAAAATTAAGAATTAAGAGTTGAGTATTAAGAGTTAAGAGTTAAGAATTAAGAAAATATGCTTTGTACGCTTAGCCTTGCGCGTATCGGCAAGTCATGTTTTCTTAATTCTTAACTCTTAACTCTTAATTCATCACCGCGTTTCCTATGCATCCGTTGGGCATCTGCACATGGATTAGTGCACAGACGGTGGCAGCTATGTCGTTGATTGTCGTCGGGCGGTTGGTCGAACCGGGCTTTATGTTCCATCCCATGAGCAGGAACGGAATGTGGGAGTCATACGGGTTCCATACGCCGTGTGTCGTTCCGCGGTCTATTGGGCCTTCGCCCACCTCGTAGTTCGCCGGGTTCAGCACCATCTGTATGTCTCCGCTGCGCTTATGGTGGTAGCCGTTTATGATGCGTTCCTTTATTACAGAGGGCAGGGTGGCCGTCGCCGCGTGCTCAAGGTCTATTACGTAGGCGTACTGCGGGTCGCGTTTGAGCCATTCGACAGCCTCTTCCTTCACGTCGTCGAGGTCGAGCTGCATCGATGCTATGGCCTTGTGGTCGAAGAACACCTTGTAGTTGCTTATGCAAGCCACGATGCTTTGGCTTGCGCCGAACTTCTGCTTGAGGTGCGTGTCAAGCTCGCGCGCAACCTTTGTGGCTACGAAGCCGCCTGCCGGTATGCCGTGTTCCTGAAGCATGAGCACGTTGTTGGCCGCGCCGTGGTCGGCTGTGAGGAAGGCCAGGTACTGTCCTTTGCCTACCTTCTGGTCAAGATATGTGAACAGGTCGGCCAGTCTTTGGTCTATGTCTACGTATATTTTCTGTATCTCGGGGCTGTGCGTAGCCACCTCGTGGCCCACTTTGTCGGTAACAGAGAAGCTTACCGTGAGCATGTCTGTTATCGGGTCGGCGCCCAGTTGCTCGCCCTCTATGGCGGCCTTCGCCATCTCTTCTGTTATAAGGTTGCCGTATGTAGAGTATGACACTTCGCGTTCGCCGCGCCCGCCGTACTTCTTGTTGAACGCCTTTACCCATCCGGGCAGCTCCTTCATGTAGTAAGTGCTGGTGATGAAGTTGCCCGTAGCGTTGTCAATCCAGTATGCGGCGTCGGCCGAATGGCCGGCCGGCAGTATGGCCGCGCGGTCTTTCAGCGACACGCCTATCACCTTGGCGTTGAAAGCCGTAGCTATTTTCAGCTCGTCGCCTATGGTCGTCGTGAGCATGTTGCGCGGCGACATGCAGCCTGCCTTGCCGTCAGTGCCCACGCCGCTCACCGTCGGGTCTTCGCAGCAGTACACCATGCGTCCGTCCTTCACGAAATCGTTGCCGGCTATGCCGTGGATGGCGGGCACGCTGCCTGTGAAGATCGACGTGTGTCCTACGGCTGTTACGGTGGGCACATAGTTAATCATCGTGTTCTCGCAGTTGTACCCTTCGGCCATCATCCGCCTGAAGCCGCCTTCTCCGTAGAGGTCGTAGTAACGGTAAAGGTAGTCCCAGCGCATCTGGTCAACCACTATTCCAACCACCAGTTTCGGCCTGTCAGCGCCGGCGGCTGTGCTTCTTGCGCATCCGATGCCCGTCAAGATTAGGGCTGCCAGGATGGCTTTCGCCATCAATAAGTTTCTTTTCATGTCAGTCATTGATTGTAATCTGTGTTGCAAATATACGCATTTTTGGCGTAATGTTAAGGCGAAAACTGGCTGCGGCAGCCAATCTTAACACAATATTAAAACGTCGTTTACACCGGTGTAAACAACGTGTCATGACGCAATTCCCGACCGTCGTTGCAACGCATTGATACTCAATGCGTTGCAAAAGGCCACCTTTCGCATTGCGAAAGGTGGCCTTTTAGAGGGTCATTGGCGGCCTTTTACCTTACAAAAGGCCGCCAATGGCGTTAATGCCGCTCCGCCGCTATTGCGCTATCTGTCGCGTCGTGCGGTCGGGATGGCCGGTTGTTATGGCGTAAACGGCCATCTCTTTCATCCTTGCCGCCTCTTTTCCGGTGTCCACGGTAGCGTTCTACGCGCATGCCGGCGGCCTTGGCCGTGGCTGCTGACTCCGCATTTGTCATAAGGAAGTCGGGGTTGGCGGCGTAAGGAGTGAAGCCTGGGCGGGGCGAAGCCCGTAAAACGCTTCCGCCCCGCCTGTTGCTGGCAACGGCAGTTGTTACTCTTTGAGTAGCTTCTTCACTTCGGTCGTGCCGTCGGTGTACTTCACGCTGACTATGTAAATACCCTTTGCAAGCTCCTGGGTCATGTCGTTGTACGTGCCGTTGATACCGCGCTTTACTATGCTTCCCGACATATCGGTTACAATGTAGCTGTCAATATCTTTGTCGGCGGGCGTGTTCCCTATGCCGGTAGGAGTATGCGTAATGGTGTTGGTAAGTACGGATTCTGACGAAGAGTCGGTGTAGTTGGCCTTAATCGCCCACTGGTATGTGCCGTCAGGCAGACCGGCAAGGGCATTGTCTGTGAACGACTGTCCCGTAACATTTTCGCCGGCTACGCTCCATGCGTCCTCCGGGTCGCCCTCGTTCAGGCGGTAAACCGTATAGTTCCTTACCAAGGGTGAGCCTGCATCGACGTCGGTCGTATAGGCAGGCGTGCCTGCATAGCGGGCGTCGGGCGCCACTTTGCTGATTGGCTGCACGCCGCTCTCCGTGAATGCGGCCATCACCGGCGCGTCGGCAGCGGCCGCGATGCTGGGCGCTACGCCGTAATCCTCGCCCACGGCGCGTATCATCAGTGTGGCCTCCGTGAATTCGTGCATCTCGTGCCAGGGCATCCTGTCGTCTTGGGTAAGGTCACTGCAATACCAGAATGTTCCGTATTCCAAAGGATATTCCTCGTTCGGCAGGCATGCGCCTATGCCCAGGAATGAGGTTGAGCCGAGGGCTATGCAGAAGCCGTCGGGCAGGTCGAGCGGCGTGTCAAACTTGTATGTGTTCCAAGTGTCGTCGTTAGACGGTACGTATTCTTCATACACGGCATTCTTGGTCGGGGTGCCGTCGGGGTTGAGTCCGAATACGTAGAGCTTTACGGTAACATGTTTGTCAACTGCCGATGACAGGTACCATGACACTTCGTGCAGCTTTGCGCTGTGTCTCCATGCGGCGCCGAACACAGCATTGTCGTTGTTGGTGTCGAAGCCTAAGTTGTCTGCATAGACGCCGCTGTCATAGCGGAACTCCGGCATCGGGGCGTCCCAGCTCACTACGGCCTTGCCCTCGTCGGCCTCAACCTTGGCGTTGCGCACGGGGTAGATGCCTTCTTTCATGTAATATACGGGGCTTACATCGTCGCCCTCTACGGTCAGAGTGCCCTCCAACGGCTGGTAATACGCCGCGCCGATGTACACCTGGTAGTCGCCTGCTCCTTCGGTATTCGAGCTGTATACGCCGTTTATCGTGAACCGGCCCTGCGCGTCGGTCTCGGCCGTATAGTCGGCATATCCCTTCAAGGTTATCTTCGCTCCGGCTATAGGCTGCTTGGTCTCTTCACACAGTACTTGACCGTTGACATCGTGTGTGTTCACTGATGTCATCACAACATCCTTCTCTACGACAGCTCCGTCGGTAATGTTCAGGCCTGAAACTTCCTGTGCTTCATACCCGTATTTCGAGAACACCAGAGTCTTGTTGCTGCTTACCGACACGTTCTTCAAGCTGTAGTTGCCGTCCTTGTCGGTGGTTACGTAGTATTCAGTGCCTTTCACCAGCACCTTCACACCTTCCAAAGCGCCCTTCGAGTCGGTGACACGTCCCTTGATTTCTCCTGCTCCGTCGCTCTCGAACCCGAATCTTGCGTACGGATAGCTCTCCTTCGTGCCGTCTCCAACGGTAGCTCCCGGATTTTCGGCAGTCATGCCTTCATGCCCCGTGTAGTTGATGTATATGCCCCTTACGTCGTAGCTTTCAGAGCCTACGAACGTCTTGTTAATCTGGAACTCGGAAGTAATGTTGGTTGCATAGACAACGAGGTTCTTACCTTTATACTCATATGGCGTGTCAAACGGGATTACCAGCGGATTTGTACCGGCCTCGATGTGCAGCTTGCCTTCAAACACTTTTGTCAGCTGGCTGACAGGTACAATCTGGTTGTCGGTAAAGTCGGCCTTGTCGGTTTCTCCCACCCATAGGGACACTTCCCTTGTATTGAATGCCGCGTCGGCGTTTGACTGGTATTCAATGCTGTTGAGCATGGCCTTGTCCGTGCCTATTTCGGTTGCATAATATATGGTCTGCGAAACTCCGGGAGTGTTTATCCTGAACGGCTCTGCCACATATTGAGATTTTAACAACGGTGTCTCCGAGAACTGCTGCTTGTCTGAAATGACATGTACTGCCACCTCCGTGCTCTGGTTGTTCTGCGTGTCCTCGTCGCCGTCAAGCACCACGTCGGCGTGCAGATGGTAGGCACCCTTGGTTTCGGGAGCCCATTTGAAGGTTGCGGTCACAGTCTTTCCGCTTTCTATCGCTTCACCGTCCACCTCGCTTAACACCTTGCCCTGCCTGTCGGCAAGCCGTACTTTGTAGTTGCTTTGGGTGTCAGCTCCAAGGTTGGTCACGTCAACCGTGTATGTGCCTTCCATGCCTTCCTCCAGGCGGCTGTCGCCTTTCAGCGTGCCTGCGCTGAGGTCTTTGGCAAACCTTGACCCTATTTCGATGTTGTCGAAATACGTGTCGTAGCTTTGCGTGATGATGTCAGCTTCGGGTATTATATTCGTCTCAACCATTATCATACACGTTTTGCCGGCATACTCGGCAAGGTCAACTGTGTATTTCTGATAGTCCTTTGATTCGGTAATGTATGTTCCCTTGCTCGGTATGATAGAATCTACTTCTGTGAATGTGGCCCCGTAGTCGTCGGAAACGTAGAACCTCATCTCCACGAGGTCCTTGGAAACAACTTCGGGTGCTGTTCCCAATCCAAACATGTCATACGGTACAAGCTTGTAATTGATGACGAATTTCGGGTTGTCACCGAACTTAATGAAGTGTGTCTTAAACCAGTTTTCGCCTGTAAGAGACTGACAATAGGTGCTACGAGAGCTATTAATGCCTTCCCCGGCGGTACATGCTATGCCTTCATACTTGTCCCAGCCCTCAGGCCATCCTGCCTCGAAGTCCTCAAAATGGTAGTTTTCAGATACTCGGGCTTCGGCCACCTTGCCTGTTACGGAGAGCTGGAAGCTCGGCGCGCCGGGGTCGTTGGTGGCGAAATCAACCGTTCCCTTGTAGTCGCCGACTGTACCGGTGGTGAGCAAGACCTTGACAGTAGCCTGCTCACCTGCCGCTATTGTGGCAGGCAGACCTTCCACTTCAAGCCCCTGTGTGGCCTGTTGGAGCGACACGTTGAGAGGCTCGGTGCCGATGTTGCTAATCACATAGTCTTTGCTTAAGCTTGATGCGATGTCAAGCTTGTTGCCCATATCCATGCTGGTTGCGGCAGATGCAATGGGGCAACCGCCTTTTATAACCTGAACGTCGTCAATAAACGTAGCTCCATAACCCTCTGGCGACTGGCTGTGCAACCCCACATAGTAGTCGCCGCTCTTGTCAGGGGTGAACTTCGCCTCAACCTTTTCCCAGCCTTCATATTCAGCTCCGTCAGAGTCGTAAATCTCTGTTGTCATGGCGCTTGCGTCAGGCGCATCGCCGATATACGCCTTCAGACCCTCTGGCTTGTCGTCGACGCTGAAAAGCATGACATAAAAACGGACTACATATTCAGTTCCGGCTTCGAGCCTGAACTTGGGAGACATTGCCCACGCGTCGCTTGCTTCCTGGTTGTTTATCAGCAGATAAGCGTATATGTCGCCGCTTTTTCCTATGACCTGGTTGTTGTCTATCACGACGATGCCCGAGTGCCAGGCAACGTCATTGGCGGCAGTCGCCGTCCAGCCGTCAGGCAACGGATGTGTAGCGTCAGAGCCGTCGATGTTCTCAAAGTCCTCGTTCAAGAGCACGCTTGTGCTCAGGCTTGCAGCTTTCAGCGGCGTCCTGACTGCCGCCATAGCTTTTGGCAGCCTCAATGCCGTGAACTTTTGCGCGTTGGATTGCCGCCATCCTGGCAACAAAAACAGGAGCAACAGTGCAATTGCCACTCCCCAACTTGGGAAACGTTTTTCATTCATAGGCTAAAAATTAAGTTATAATAAAAGGGACGTATTTTAATATTAATTAACGTGAGTTCGGTATAATAATCTTATGCAATAAGCCTACTTTTATCAATGATGTC
>ERZ780076.789-NODE-789-length-12549-cov-4.390748_pt1 | contig 12549 bp, 18 predicted proteins | sample MGYA00511022_ERZ780076 | MGnify/ENA primary metagenome ERZ780076 (study PRJEB29588, sample SAMEA2148733) | human gut metagenome | biome: human gut; feature: human-associated habitat; material: faeces | place: Denmark | collected 2008/2010 ... | reverse complement strand
CAGTGTGGGCAGAGAAAGGCTGCTGGAACTGGGTACTGAAGGATGCGGTACTGTTTGACAAGCCGATTATGAATGTAAAAGGGAAACTTAGTTTTTGGAATTATAATTTGGAAGAATAGCATGGAATTTAAATCACAAATCGCCACTACCAGAAAGCAGTCGGAGGAACTGCTTTTGCTTGGGATAAATCCGGAAACGGCAGATTGTCATATCGAAATGGCCCCAAGCGGCATAGACTATACGTACATCACGCAAAATTATCATGGCATTGTGCGTAATGTCATCCCTGCATGGAGCCTTACTCGTTTACTTGAGCTAATTCCCAAATCGTTAGAACAAACAAACCGCCCGAATGCCGATTTAGACATCTCCAGCGATAGAATGTATTGGTTTGTTACATATGAAGAATTAGGATATGATGTGAAGCATCAAGAAATGAAAAAAGATTTATTCGATGCTGTTATTTCAACGATTGACTGGCTTATAAGAGAAAAATATTTTAATAAAGAATACCTGAAAGGAGAAGAAAAATGAGCTTACTTATTAAAGAAACGCAGTTACAGCGTATAATCAGGAAAACCGGTCGCAAGCCGGTACAATGCAAATGTCAGTTGTGTAAGCTGCAATGCCATACGCCTTGTTTGGGCACACCTCAAGATATCTTGAAGCTTATCGAAGCCGGATATAAAGACAGGCTTGCAGCAACGGAATGGTATGCAGGTATCATTATGGGGGTCATTGATACTCCGGTACCGATGATACAGGCAAAGCAGGAAGGAGACTGGTGTACGTTTTTCAATGACGGACTATGTGAATTGCATGAGTCGGGATTGAAACCGACAGAAGGAAAATTGTCTCACCATAGTATTCGAATTGATAATTTCAAAGCGAGTAAAAGTATTGCGTGGAATGTGGCCAAGGAATGGGTGAATGAAGAAAATGTTGATTGCATCTTGAAAATATGCGAAGCACTTCAGTGAAAATTATTATTAAAAACGATTTACAATATGAAGAAGATAATGTTCAACGATAAGTACGGACTTACAAAAGCCGTACTTGAAGGAAGAAAGACGCAGACAAGACGTATTATAAATCCACAGCCTATGTACGATGAAAATGTCGGTATATGCTGGAAAGGTTATGCTTATGGAATTAATTTTTCAGGAAAAGAAGGTGCTTATAATAACTTTATTAGCGGTACTGAATACGATAAGTCTTGTAAAAGATACCGTGTTGGTGAAATTGTAGCTGTTGCACAGAATTACACGGCTTGCGGTGGATTTATGGATGATGGAACTCCAAGATGGGATTATATATCCTGTATAGTTGGAAGTAAAAACAGAGGATGGAGCAACAAGATGTTTGTAAAGCCAGAACTTATGCCGCATCAAATCAAAATTACCAACGTAAGAATTGAGCGTTTGCAGGATATATCCGATGAAGATTGTCTGGCAGAAGGAATACAAATAGGCCAGTGTGGTAGTGCAGATACGCATTTTATGGATGTTTATTATATTCCAAACGAGATTCAACCTTATTGTTTGCCGAAAGATGCTTATGCTGCATTGATTGACAAAGTAGGCAAGAAAGGTGACTGGGATAGTAACCCATACGTATTTGTTTATGATTTCGAACTTATAAAGTAATTATATTTAATTATGAAATACAAAGTAGGTGACAGAGTTAAAATCAAAGATTATGAATATCTTGTAAAAGAATGCAAAATAGTTAATTATTTTGCAAGTCATATAGCATGTAAAACATTAACAATTAAAAATATTGATAATGAATCATGTGAATTTATTAGAGATGATTCTGTATGTTTTCATATATATACTTCCCAACTCGATAAAATTATTGATGAAATTGAAAACAATAGCATCAAGAACGACCGTAAAGACGATAAGATAATGATGGATCTTCTTCCATGGCCGGAGCTTGAGGAAATAGCGAAAGTATATACTGCAGGAGCCAAGAAATACGGACCCAACAAGTGGCAGAACTTACCTGACGGATACCAGAGATACAAGGGTGCAATGCTAAGGCACCTGACGGAAGTTGAGAAAGGTAACGAAATTGACCAGGAAACAGGGTGTCTGCATATAGCTCAGGTGGCATGGAACGCTATTGCAATGCTGCATTGTAAAATGGAAGAAATGAAACCACATTCAGAAAAAATTCCTGAAAACGCAAATGACATTGATAAGTAATAAGTTAATTTGCTTCTATGGAAAATATAAAGATACAATTCAAGGGAATAACCCGTAACACTGACGATGGAATAAGTGCTGACGGTGAATGCATGGAGCTTATTAATGCTCGCGTGAACAATTCAAGTATAGAACCGATCGGTAAACCGATAATGCTAAAGCAGACTGCACACACGTATTCCAAGATATACCATCATTCTATAGCTAAAAGGTATATAGGAATAACCGAGTCCGGCCAGATGTACGAAATGCCGGAGGATCTTTCATCAGAAACTATAATGACCGGTGATTTGAAGGCAAAAAGCATAGAATTTATCGGAAATACAATATCGGTAATAACAGATGAAGGTATAAGGTATATCATTTTCAGGAACGGTTCATATATTTATCTTGGTGAAATTCCTGACGTACCTGAGTTTGGAATTGATAAGGAAGTGAAAGCTGTTTCCGTTGAAATAGATGAAATATCAAATAGGGATGATGAAATAAGGTATGGAAACTTCACTAAAGTTCTTAGCGAAGCTAATAAAAACGGGTGTTACTGCTATTCTGCTGCGTTTTGCGCGGCTTTCAGGCTGTTTGACGGAAGTTATGTAAAGTCCACGGAGATACAAATCGTATACCTTGATTCTGATGATAAGGTAACAGTTACCTATGGAGACAGACAGAATCCCAAGGAGCTGATATTGTCAGGAGGTTATTCAGGTGAATTCTTTGCCCAGACTGAAACAACCCTTGCAAAGTGGGCGAATTTATTATGTTTCAAGCCTACATTCCTTTTTGAAGATTACGACCTTTCCGCATGGAGTGACATTATAATCGGGATAGAAATATTCTCTACTGACAATTTCAGGACAATCCTTAATGCAGGTTCGTCACGCCTGACATCGCAGTTCGAGACAGACATCAAAACTCCTGTTGAAAGGGCGAATAATATCAGTCTGATGTATAACATAGCATCGTTGAAGCTTGGGTCTACAAGCGCATCTGTTGATATTGACGTTTCTATAGATAACCTTGCAACCCTTCCGCACATGGTTGACAGTTTTAACACGCATCATTCAATATTGCCAAAATCGTCTTATTCATATAACAACAGGCTTCATCTTATCGGAATAAAGAGAACTCTTTCAAGTGGTGTAAGAGTGTCTTCTACCGCAAAGGAATATCAATTCCTGATACACATATACATTCATGCTTCAGACGGTGATAAAGTTATAGAGAAATGGGAAATAGGTCAATACATAAGGACATTCATTATGTACCCTGACAGCAGGGCATACAAGATGATCATATATAGATATGAATATAATGTTCCGGTTGTAGGAATCCAGATTGATTTGAAAAAAAGCGATTACTTTGATTTTTCATTTTATTGTAAGGAATATGAATATGAAAGAGGAAGCGTTAAACAAAATACAGGGTTCTTTGACGTTATAAAGATAAGCGATTTTGAAAGCATGGAAGTTGGAGAAACAACAGACAACATGGATTACGAAAAAGGAAATGTAATGTATGTTTCAAACCTGAACAATCCGTTTTTCTTTCCTGCTGACCAGGTTTATCAGTTCAATACTGATATTGTCGGAGTACAGTCAAACGTCGTGGCCCTATCTCAAGGACAGTTCGGCCAGTTCCCTCTTTACGTATTCACCAAAGACGGTATATACGCCATGAATGTGGGAAGCGGAGAAGTAGCATATTCAAATCAGACACCTGTTACGCGTGACGTGTGCAACAATCCGGATTCTATATGCGGACTTGATACTATGGTCGCATTTTCAACCGACCGCGGTCTTATGGTAATTAACGGAGCTGTTACAGAGCTAATCTCGGAAAAGATATACGGATTCCTTCCTTCATGTTCCGTATCTTCACCTATAATAGTTAAGATATTAGATGTAGCTTCTCTGGGTGACGATATATCAAGCGTTGTGTTCCCTGACTATATAGAAGAAGCAAAGATAGGATACAACTATGAAGCAAAGGAAATTGTTGTTGCAAACATGAATTTTCCTTATTCGTACGTTTACTCATTGAAAACCGGGGAATGGCATAAAATATCACAGAACATAGATTCATTCGTCAACTCCTACCCTTACACGTGGGCTGTAAGCGGGAACCAGATACTTGACCTTAACAACACCCATAGAAGCGTGTCTACCATAGCACTTATAAGCAGGCCTATCAAGATGGGTACTCTTACACACAAGCGAATACTTCAGACAGCTTTAAGGGGAATAGTAAAAAGAAGCCTTTCCGACCTTTACATAAAAGGTGAGCCGGTAATGTTCAGAGGTGACACGGTAGATATATTTTCTGACGTAGGAATGTATGTACTTGCTTCAAATGACGCTGAACACTTTGAACTGGTTGCTAAAAAGGAAAAGATGTCTGATATAAGGGACCTGGTTACAAAGATGAACAAGAGCAGGCCATACAAATACTTCATGGTGTGTCTTGTAGGAGGTGTTAGGACTGACGTATCAATCAACTACATAGAAATGAATGTGGATGAAAGCTTTACAAACAGGCTCAGATAAAAAAAGAAAAGGGAAGTTTTTAGCTTCCCTTTCTTATATTCCCATGTTTGCGGCCCTTCTTCTTACTTTAGGTGCCAGAGCGCATATACAGTCCTTCACGTTTTCAAGGGCGTTTGAAACTCCTTCAGGACTTATGCCGTATCCGTTGTCGGAAAGCCATCTGAACAGCACATATTCTGCAAGATAGTCTGATACGAGATTTTCAAGGCATTCCTTTAACTCCTCATTTTTTACCCTTTCGCTTGTAACTTCTATTGTTTCTTCGTTCATTACAACCTTTACAAGTCTTTTCTGCGAGTAAAAGTTAAGCTCGTTCAATGCGGACTTAAAATAGTCTTCAAGAATGTCGGAATTGTCCTCGCACGCCTGAATGATACTTGCATCTATGTTTTCTCTCTTTCTGGACTCTCCAATATAGTAGGTCCGTGTGTATACTTTGTCGAGTATGGCTTTCTTATCCATGTTTTATTATTGTCTTTGAGGTTTTTCCCTTTCGCTTAAAATCTTGTTTATGTTCTTTTCGTTTACAAGAACTTTGTCGGCATAGTATTTCACGTCCTCCTTGTCAGAAATTGAAAACCATCTCTGGCATATAGAGTTTGATATGTAATTGGAAATACACTGCGAAAGAGAATCTTTAAGAGATTCTTTCCAGTTGGATGGCATAGACAATGAAACGGATATTTTATCGGAATTTACAGACAATGTTCCGTAATACGATAGAATGTCGCCAAGCTCTCCGGTACTTTCCTTCATGAACGGCTCTATAATTCTTATCTCATCTTCTGACAATGATATTCCGTCTATGCTACCTGCTGCCTTTCCTGTATGTGATGTGATTGCATACACTTCATCGTATACCTTTTGCGTATCTATGTCTATGACTATATCCAGCATATTATTTTTTCAGTATGAATCTGTATATAATATATGCCAGCGAAGCTATTACAGAAGATATTATTACCCATGTCAATGCTGCCGGCCTTTTTGTTTCTTTCTCAACTTCCTTTGAATAGACTATATCCTGGTGAGTTGAATCCCTTATTCTCGATCCGGATTGCATCCTGTCTTCATTGTATACATCTGTCTTTGCGTCTGATGTCTCCTTGTACACTGACTCCGTTTCTGTTCTGGATATTATATGCTGGTTCCCTGAACTGTCAGGTGCGGAGAATTTTGTTTCCGTACTCCTGACTACAAGTTCTCCTGTAACGCTTTCTTTTTTTACAGAATAATGATACATGTTTCTTGTAACAGAATCCGCCCTTTCGCTTATTCTGTCCAGTGAAGATATTATGTACTCTTCCGAGTTCCTTTTCCTGGAAGATGCACACCCGGATAAAACCAAAATGATAATAAGAATTACTGCTTTCATGGCCATTCAAACTTTATCGGTTCCAATGCTTTTTTCTTTTCTTCTTTTGTCTTTTCTTCCGCTTCAATTACGGCTTCTGAAGAAGCTTTTTTCAGTTTCTCAATATCAATTCCGTACTTTCGGTCAAAATCCTTGTCAGCCTGTTCAAAAAGCTCCCTGAACTTGTGTTGTCTTCCATTGTTCACTTCCGTCATTTCAGGCATGACGAATATAAGAAAGACAACTAATGTGTCAGAAATCATAAGTCCTTGTACTCCTCTTTTGCGTTAAAACATGGGCATTCCTTGATTCTTTCCCATGAATCAACAATTCCGTTGTTGTTCTGGTCCGGACTGATGTCACGGTGCCCCATTATCTCGGCATCAGGATATTTCTTGTGAAGTATTTTCAGAAGGTTTCTCAACGACTTCTTCTGTTCCTCTGTACGGTTGTCAACACCTTTTCCGGTATCATCAATACCTCCGATATATGCCACGTTGATAGAAGTAGAGTTATACCCCTTTACACCGTTGCTTACACCTGAATCATCAAGCAGCTGGCTTATGACTCCTGATTTGTCAATAAGGTAGTGGTATCCAGGATTCTTCCATCCCTTTTTCTTGAATTCAGCCTTGATGTCATTAACTGTTGCACTCTGCCTGCTTGCGGTACAGTGAACAAAAATTCTTTCAATCTTTCTCATTTTTTTCGTTTTTGTCGTTTTTATCCTGTTTATCTTCTCTAAGAATACATTTGACGTCTTCACTGTCTACGTTTGCAGCTTTTTTTACAAATACCCTAGCCGCTCCAAGAAGGTCAATTCTTATTCCTTTTGGTTTTAGTATGTTTCCAAATATGCTGCATACTTCAATAAAGCATACAAGCAGACAGGAATAAACGTCAATCTGCCAGTTCAATCCGGAAGCCACGTTAAGCATGCATACCATACAAACAAATGCAAAGTATGTCACCATCTTACCCATTGTCGCACGAATGGCTCTTGAAAACCTGACTTTCTCACCTGTTAGCAAACTCTTCCTTACACCAAATGCAAGGTCGGTCATGATCACAACAAAACTCACTATAAGCCACGGTATCATGTGGTTAAGTGATTCACTTACAAATCCGACTGCGATGCTCGCAAATCCTCCTTGTATTGCTCCAGAAATAACACCTTTATCTTCCATAAAGGCAAATGTACCGATTTAACATCAAAAAATAAATGAGGTCCGGACAATTATACAACCGTCAGGACCTCATTTATAACATATTACCCAAATCAACCAGTTTACATTGGTGAATTGCTGTACATCTTGCATTTAAAGTATTTCCTTGCTTTAAATCCGTGGTCAATGTCCTTAAGCATTTCTACGGCTTTCCTGTAGCAAGACAAGGCCATCTTTTCATTTGGAACCTCGGCAGGAGATTTGTAACCCATATCCATGGCAATACTCAGTGCGTGGTCGGAGTATACCATATTTGCTACTACACAGAGCGCGTATGAGTTGTAATACGGCTTTTCTTCCGTGATACCTCCAAGGCTCTCAACCGCCTTGATGAACACGTCATGATTCCAGTGGAAGCCTTTTATACCGTCCTGGTTTACGGTACGAATACTGATATTCTTAGCTTCCTGCTCGGAAAGATAGTTGTCCCATTCAGTGCTTGCAAGGTGAGACAATGCGCTTTCTGCCACTTCCGGCATTTTCATAGACACCTGCTCGAAAAGATATTCGCACACGTCAGACAACACTTCCATGTGCTTAATATCTTTAGAATTTATTATTTTGCTTTTGTACCTTTCGTACTCCTGCATCATCTGTTCTTTTGTCATAATCAGTTCTACTTTTTAATTTCTTCCGGATTTTCTTCTTTCTTCTTTGAAGTTATGACTTCATACTCCTCCTTCTTTGCTAACGGAAGATTATAGTCAAGAAGATTCTTTAACTCCCGAAGGTCATTCATGTCAAACTTCAGTCGGCCTTCCATCAGTTCAAGACCTCCATTTTGTATCGCCTTGTCTACAAGACCATGTGCCATTTCAGGTATTGCCGCATCCGGGATACTACTTAGATACTGCTTCAATAAAGGCCTTGCAACAGCATTTGTAACAGGTTCTACAAAAGCTGAAATTTCATTTGCTATAGACCAGTTGCCGCTTACCCATCCTGAAGCTTTTGCCTTGTTTTCCAATCCCTGTATTACAGGCCATGAGCTTAGTTTGGCCTGTGCAAACTGAACTGCTATCGGCTGTACATACCTGCTTAACACGGCCGCCAATATGTCTGAATTACTGTATGCCATTTTGATGTGTTTTTATTAAACAAGCAAGGGGAGAAATATCTCCCCTTTAGGCTTTTTGTTATGCGGTTGCCTGAGAAGCTTTGATTGCGGCCAGAACAGCATTGGTTATTGCTGTTACGTCCGGAGTACTTGAATTGATGAAGTACGGGTTCTGTTCGGATCCGCAAGGGCAAGACTGAAGAACCGGACGGCATCCGTTCCAAGATACCATTCCTCCGTCAAGCTTCAATGTACCGTCAATCTTCTTGTTCAACTCTGTCTGGGTCCAGGCTGCAATGTTGTCGTCACCGGCCTTACGCAACTGAGCTTCGTGTGAAACCTGCATGTCGGTGTAAGCCTTAGAGTCAACGAAGTTGCGCTGTGCTGTTTCCTTCATGTAGGCAATGTCTTTTTCAAGGCAGGCAACCTTAGCGTCAACTCTTGTCAATCCGGTTGCAACCTCAATCAGGCCAGTGTTTGTTTTTTCCAGAACTGCGGCCAGCTTTTCGTCTGTCCTGCGTGCTTCGTTGAAGATTTTAGTGTCTTCTTCACGTGAGAAAGACTGCGCAACGTCCTTGCTTTGTGCCTGAGCCAGCGCGATAGCAAGATTCTGTTCTCTTTCCGTGACGTAATTGTCACATCTGTTTCCGCCAAACATTCCGCCAAGAATTCCGTTTCCGCAACCGTTTGCACCTAATCCCAGGAATGAAGCTGCACCTAGAGAACCGAGTACCGTGTTCAAATTACCCTGTCCCTGACTGGTAACACTGTAGTTTTTGCTGTTTACATCTAATGTCATAACATTTTATTTTGTGCGCCCTCTAAATGCTTCAGGCTTTGCAGGCTAAGAATTAATTCTTATCTTAGCTGGACACAAAGTTACACGACATGAAACGCAGTGAAAATAAGGAAAATTCCCCAATTAGCGAAGCTGGAAATCATGAACTTACAGAAAGAGAAATGGAAGTACTTGAACTTGCCGGTCATGGTTTCCCGCAGAAAGAAATAGCTGAAAGGCTGTTCCTTTCTACAAAGACGGTAGACAAGCATATAGAGAATATCAAGAAGAAGTTTAATATAAACAAATCTACAGAAATAATCGGAGTATATACATGCATAAAAAAGTCGAAGAAATTCGATGTTGAACTTCTCCGACAATACGGTTTGCAGATATTCTTTATTCTTATAAATCTGTGCGACGGAGGCATACCTCGTCAGTAATACGGTAGAATATCCTGAATACGAGGAAACTCATAACCCCTGCACAGCTAAGACCGGTTGCCATAAACACGTATGGAATGTAACCTATCCATCCAAAGTAGTAGGCAAATCCGGACATGTTGTTGATAAGAAGGCATGTTATGTTTGCCATATACCACTTGCATAACCCCGAAGAATATGATATAATTCTTATTATTGTGGGTATTGAGCATCCTCCTATTAAAGACATAAGAAACACCCGTTTATCGTAGTCTTCCTGAGAAATAAACGTTCCGTCGGAAAAGTAATCAATCATGAACGTACAGGAAACGATGGACAGACACAACGAATAAACAAATGGTTCGTAAATCTTAAAAAATATCCTTGCTGATTTATTCCTCAGCAAGGATACCAGTTTCTTAATCATTTCTTAGTCGTTTTTGTCTTAGGAAGGCCCACATATCCACCGCCTAGTGGTGTCTTCGTTTCTTTAATTTTCTTCGCCATATATCATTGATTTTATTATGTTATTACTGTACAAATTTATCAAATACAAATCTATTATCAAAATTAAATAAGTACAAATATGTAATGTATAACAACAAATTAATATATCATGGAAAATGCGAATACAAATAAAGAAGCGAAAATAGGGAAAATACATCCGGATAGCACATCAAGCCAGTCCCACTTTCCTATTCCTGACGATTTTTGTATGTATTCTACTGAACACATAGCAATTAAAACAGCCGCATCAGACAAAACTGTGCAGGTTATGGCAATAGCTTCTTCCTGCATCTTCGTAATTCCTAAAATAGAATCGAAGCATGATAAACAGCATGAAGAAACAAACATAAGAGCAATCCAGATTATAAATCCTGCTTTAAGATGTGACATCCTGTTGCTTTCCTTTAACCAATCAATTACTTTCATAGATTATTATTTTATTTGTTCAACATAATGGCCAACCAAATCGGCCAAATTTTGTGTCAGTTTAATTACACTGTCTCTTGTGCACTTATACACTGTTCCTGACTGCGCGTAATACTTTCCTTCTTCCAATATTATTCCCTGCCATAACGGATTTAATTCTTCGTTGTACGGTATCGGGTCTTCCAATGTGCCAGCGTGGCCTTCAACTACTTCTACCCACAAAGAAGATTGGTTTTCAGGTGACCAATTCGATTGCGTTGTATGGCTTTGAACAACTTCATAGAGATGCCCATTAAACTGGTACTTTTCACCTTTCTCAACCGGAACACTATCTGCTGACCACACGGGGTAAAACTCTTTTACCGACAATGCTTCATTATTAGATAGGCCTAATGAGTTTATATCCTCATTAACCATAGCTATGTCTCTTTTCAACCTTTCCAAATCAGAGAATTTAGGCATTGTTTCGCTTTCAGAAGTCCAAATCTCATCTTCTTGCACTTCTTCGCCGTCTCGTTTCCATATCTGAACAAAGCATACATCGTATTCCTTATACACACAAAAAGTTGAATCGCCAGACTTCTCCACTTCACATACGGGTTTATACCCATTTGCAATAATCTGCTGTTCGGTAAGACTGCCGCCTACTTCCATTCCATTTTCAACCTCTTTAATATCAAGAGTTTCATTGTTTAATTTTCCGTATTTCATACTTTTTTTGAATTTAGCTATTAATACTCCGTTATTTTCTTCTATTTTTAGATTTCCGTATATATCTGTTCTTCCCATTATGCTTTTTTATGAAACGATTAGCGTTACGAATACTTGTTTTTACAGGGTTATATTTAGCCTTTATTCTACATATATAAACTTCTCCTTTCTTTACAAAGTATAGCCATTCATAGAAACTATCTAAAGCCATACCCATTATCCTTTTTCGGATATTGAAAGATGCCGTATTTTTCATCAATCCAAAGTAGCTGTTTATGCTTTGCATCAAATGTTTTGCTGTATTCAGGCTTGGGTTTTTAGAATAGATTCTTATTTTTTCCGTTATTGCTCCAACTGTTCTGTTTGATATGTATATCCGGTTGCATTTAACAACCTTGCCACAAAATTTAACTCCATGCCAATATGGCTGTATGTAAAATTTTTTAGGGTGAAGCAATAACTTCAAATCGTTCAGAGTGTCATACAATATATATCTTGCTTCAACTATTTCTTCCGGAGTCTTAGCGACTAGACATATGTCGTCAACGAATCTTGTGTATTTCAATCCGTCAATGCTTGTGATTCTTTCGTCAACAGCGGACATCAGAATATTTGCTATAAGTTGAGAGTAGAAATTACCTATTGGAAGACCTTTTCCGTATCCTGCTCCAAAAAGGCTTTTTTCTTTCTGAACATTATCCCACATCCTTATAGGTGACTTTCTTATGCAGTCCTCTGTAGGATTATGCTCCATAAGTTTTTTCAGAATCATAAGTTTATCGTGTCTGTCGCTCCCTTTATAATATAAATCCGAATAATACCTGAATATATTATATGCCACCTCCTTGTCGATTGACATAAAGAATCCGCTTACGTCCATCGTTGACACATAGCATGAATCTCTATATCCGTTTGACATTTCCTTGATGTTGTTATATATCTGCATTACTGCGGTAGACGATGAATAACCAGTCCTGTTCCCATGGCTTACATTCCCGTTTATGCTATGAACTGACTCGGCTACCGTGCTAATCATCGGTGCTATATAATGATGCACTATTCTGTCCGTATAATTGGCTGCAAAAACTTCCCTATACACCGGGTATTGAAGCACAAAACATGTACTTGTAGTTGGTTTATAATTGTTTTTTACTCTTTCAACCAAGTCGTATATATTAGACAAATGATAATGATAACGTGCAGCTTCAAATGATGAATGCTTGTTTTTATAGCATTCTCTTTCAGCTTGAAGCCAATCATCTACTATCTTATCGAACTCCGAGGCCGGCCACACACTATACCTGTTGTTCGTGTT